>Ga0210398_10000751_pt1 | contig 35690 bp, 26 predicted proteins | sample IncBWC4OmetaG_FD_161047 | JGI IMG/M metagenome (GOLD analysis project Ga0210398, IMG submission 161047) | Forest soil microbial communities from Barre Woods Harvard Forest LTER site, Petersham, Massachusetts, United States - Inc-BW-C-4-O | ecosystem: Environmental > Terrestrial > Soil >... | reverse complement strand
CCGCAGCGCGTCAGGGCACTGAGCGGATTCATGGTCATGTTGCCCCAGAGCTTGGTCCACACGTCGCGCCGAATACCATCCGACGCGTGGGCGTTGATGCCGCCCGCCCGCAGGGCATTCACGACGGATTCAACGCGCGCCGAGATCGTCCCGCCCGGTTCGCCCAGGATGAATCGATCGGCGGCCACGACTTGAACATTCGCGGGAGAAGCAACACGCACCGAGGCGTGGACCACGGATCCGAGAATGCGTTCGCGCGGAAACGTCCGCTCCTGGGAGCCGTCCGGATCCACAGACTGAAGACATCGGTTGGACAGCGGGCCGCCGAAATCGTGAAAGAACCACCACGGGATGCCGTTGGTGCCGCTGATCACGACCGTCGACGGGCCGATCAAAGGCATCAAGTCCGGCGCGAGTTGCGGCAGCAGGTGCGCCTTGACGGCGAGAAACACATAATCGTGCACGCCGAGTTCGACCGCAGATCCTGCCCGCGGATGGCTGGTGCGGCTCGCCGCGCCATGAGCTACGCGCATGCCCGAGGCGCGCAAGGTATCGAGCGTGGCGCCTCTCGCGAGCATGGACACAGGCCACCCCGCCCGGTCGAAGGCGTCGCCTATCCACGCTCCGATCGCGCCTGCCCCCACGATGGCTACTGAGGAACTCATCGCGGCGACAATACCAGCAGTTTGCTGAATGAGCCTGTCTTCGGCGGCGGCCGATATAGACTGGGCGCTAGGGAACTTGAGAGATTTACACAGTCATACTCAATCGAGCTAGTATCTATATGCAATTGTTTATCAAGGTAATTAATTGAAGAAAAAGAAGTCAACCAGTGCCGTGGCAACGCCTTGGGTCGCGCTGTTCGATCTGGACGGCACGCTCACCTGGCACGATACCCTGCTGCCGTTTCTGCTGGGTTTCTTAAGAAGGCGTCCGCATCAGGCATTGGGTTTGTGGCGGCTGCCCTTCGCGCTCGGACGTTACTGGCAAGATCGCGATCGCGGCCTGCTCAAGTCACGCCTCATCCGCATGATCATGGGCGGCCAACGACGTTCCATCATCGATGCCTGGGCCGAATCCTTCGTCGGCGCCCTCAAGCCGAAGCAGCGCTTTCGCCCGCTCGCCCTGGCCGTGGTGGAGGCACACCGCGCAGCCGGCGATCACCTGGTGCTCATGTCCGCCAGTCCGGATTTGTACGTTCCGCTCATCGGCAAGCTGCTCGGCTTCGAGCACACGGTGTGTACCGAGGTGGCGTGGCAAGGCGAGCGCCTCGACGGGCACCTCAAAACTCCCAATCGCCGCGGCGAGGAGAAACTGCACTGCATGACCGGGCTGCGCGAGCGATACCGAGGTCTGCCCATCATCGCCTACGGAAATTCAGCCTCTGACTTGGATCATATGCGCGCCGCGGAGCGCGCGCTTTTGGTCAACGGCAATGATGCCGCGCGCCGCCTGGCCGCAAAATCGAATATCGCCGTCTCCTACTGGAGTTAGGACGCTTCTAGGGCGGACGGGGCTGCAGCGAGCGGTGCAGCTTGAGCAGCAAGCTCTCGGTGGTGGGCCAGTCGATGCAGGGATCGGTAATGGACATCCCGTACACGAGCTTGCTCAAATCCTTCGGAATGGCCTGGCTTCCGGCCTTCAAATGGCTTTCCAGCATGAGGCCGACGATGGAGCGGTTGCCGTCGGCGATTTGGGCGACGCAATTTTCGGCGACCAGCGGCTGCAGGTCCGCATCCTTGTTCGAATTGCCGTGGCTGCAGTCGACCACGATGGTGGGCGGCAGTCCGGCGGCGGTCAATTCGCGCTCCGCCAGGGCAATGCTGACGGCGTCGTAGTTGACCCGCCCTCCGCCGCCGCGCAATACGATGTGTGCGTGCGGGTTGCCGCGCGTGCGAAACACGGCCGATTGGCCCTGTTGCGTGATCCCGAGGAAATGGTGCGGATGCCGCACCGAGTGCAATGCATTGATCGAGGTCGCCAGCGCCCCATCCGTGCCGTTCTTGAATCCCACCGGGGTCGACAAGCCGCTGGCCATTTCCCGGTGCGTCTGCGATTCGGTGGTGCGCGCGCCGATGGCGGTCCAGGTGATCAATTCCGACAGGTACTGCGGCATGATCGGATCCAGCGCTTCGGTACCCGCGGGCAGCCCGAGCTCAGCCACGTACAGCAGCAGCTCCCGGGCCAGCAGAATGCCCTTTTCGATATGGAAGGAATCGTCCAGGTCCGGATCATTGATCAAGCCCTTCCACCCCACGGTGGTGCGCGGCTTTTCAAAGTACACGCGCATGATCAGCAGCAGCGTGGAGTCGACCTGCGCGGACAACTTCTCGAGACGCCCCGCGTATTCGCGCGCCGCAGCCACATCATGAATCGAACAGGGGCCCACGACCACGAACAGGCGCCGATCGCGCCGTTCCAGAATGGCGCGCACGGCTTCGCGGGATTTCAGCACCGTCTCCGCCGCTTGGGTGGTGAGCGGCAGACGCCGTTTGACCTCCTCCGGCGTCGCCAATAGATCGCTGGACGCGACGTTGACGTTCTGTAATTGCTCTTGAATGGTCGCCACGTTCTGCCTACATCGAAGTGCGGATGGTCCAAAGTTCCGGAAAGAACTTCAGCTCCAGCGCCTTGGTCAGGTACGACACACCGCCCGTACCGCCGGTGCCGCGTTTGTCGCCGATGATCCGCTCGACGGTCTTCACATGCGCAAACCGCCACAATTGGAATTTGTAATCCAGGTCGACCAAGCGCTCGGCCAACTCGTACAGGTCCCATTCTTTGACCGAATTGTGATAGACGCTGAGCCATGCCGCGGCGACCTGCTTGCTGGCCTGATACGGCTGGGTGAAGTCCCGATCGATGGCCTCGGCGGGTACATCCAGCCCGCGCCGGCTCAAGAGGCGCAGTACCTCATCGTACAGGCTGGGTGCTCGCAACGCGCGGTCGAGGGTCTCATAGACCTGCGGATCGTTGCGAAACACCTTGATCGTGTCGGCATTCTTGTTGCCGATCAGAAATTCCAGCATCCGATACTGCGGCGACTGGAATCCCGAGGATTTTCCCAAGGTATTGCGAAACGCCGAATAATCGTAGGGCGTGAGCGTCGCCAGTACATCCCAGGACTGCAGCAGCTGCTGTTGGATGGTGGAAACGCGCGCCAGCATTTTGAAGGTCGGACCGAGATCGTCGCGCCGCACACACTCGACCGTGGCGTTCAGTTCGTGCAGACACAGCTTCATCCACAGCTCAGACACCTGGTGGATGATGATGAACAGTATTTCATCGCGCTGATAGGACAATGGGCGCTGCGCGCCGAGCAATTTATCGAGCTGCAGGTACTGCGAATAGCTCAAGGCCTCGCTCAAGTCCCAGTGGACCTGCTCGTCGCTCAAGTCCACGAAGGGTTTGACCCGTGGCGGCGTTTCGTTCATGGGCTTGCTGTTCGTAGGCTAATTCTTGAATACCCAGGCCGGAACGGTGCGCCAGCCGGCCAGTAATTCGCGGTCGAGCCGCCGATAATCCGGCTCGAGCTTTTCGACCAGACGCCAGAAGCTCGGGGAGTGATTCATGTGCTTGGTATGCGCCAGCTCGTGGATGAACAAATAGCGCACCACCTCCGGACGCAGAAACACCAGGGAACAGTTCAAGCTGACGGTGCCGCGCGTCGAACAACTTCCCCAACGCGTGCGCTGGCAGCGAATGCTCACCCGCGCGACGGAATACTTGAGCTCGCCGGCCAGTTGCAGGAGCCGGGGGGTGAGGCGCTCCTCGGCCGCGCCCTTCAGCCAGCTTTGCAGCAACATTCGCGCCGCCGAATCGTCCGGCGCCTGCACCACCAGACGGCCGCCGTGCAGCTCGAGACGGCGCAACGGGCCGCACCGCCATTCCACCGCCAGGTGCTCGCCCGTGAAGGCAAACTCGATCGACGGCGGCACGGGTTCGGCGGGGGCGACGAAGCAGCGCATCGCCGCCACCTTGCGATTGATCCACGGCGTGAAGCGTTGGACGAAGTCGCGCACCGCATGCACGTTGACGCCCACCGGTACGACGATCTCGACGCGGCCGCCGACATGCACCCGCGCCGTGAGGCGCCGCGCACGGGGACTTACCCGAACCGCGAACGGGTCGCTCGAGCTGCGCGTCTCGAACAAGGATAGCTGCGTGCCGTGAGGCTTCATCGCGCCGAATGATACCAGGTTAGGAGTGTCGCTGACCGCCGCGCAGAGCCGTTATGCCTTCGTCAATGACGCCAGCTGGCGCTGCGCCGGTTTGTAATCCGGCGCAGCGATGAGGGCCTTTTCAATCCAGTTGCGCGCGCCCAAATGGTCGCCGCGCGTCTGCAGCTCACGGCCAAGCGCCAGGTACGCCTCGGCATGCCCCCACCCCGGCGCATCGAGCCGGGTGCCGGAGGATTGTTCGAACAACTGCGCCGCCTCCTGCAGCTGCGCGAAGCCTTTCTGGCTTTCCGCAGATCCGGGTTTTGCGCCGCGCATCTCCTGCATGGCCAGCAACAGCGCCGCACGCGGATTGCGAGGCTCCAATTTGAGCGCGGCCTTCAGGCGATCGGCTGCGCGCGACCGGAGCAGCACCGCCTCCAGCGACTTGAGGTCGGCAAGAGCGGCGTAGCAGGCCGACTGCAGCACCATGGCTTCGACCGAGCCGGCATTTTTGTCGAGCACGGGCTTCAGTTCATCGATGCAATCCGAGAATGCCGCCTCCGCGCCGCGGGCGCGGCGCTCATTCGATAGCTGTCCGGCACGGTATTGCGCATGCGCCAGGTGGTAGCGGGCGTTGATGTCCTGAGGATCGCTCTTGACTTGCGCGGTCAAATTTTGAACGAGATCCGCGAGGCTGTTCCCATCTTCGGTTTGATAGGCATAGTCGATCCGTGCCTGAGTATCACCGCCCTCTTGCGCTTCGGCCGCACAGGCGGTGCTGAGCATGAGGGCCAACAAAATGTGTCTGGCAATGAGCATACTATCGAAGATAGCACAATGAGGATTGCAAGCTTGAGCCTGGATCTGATCGATATCGGAGCGAACCTTACGCACGACAGTTTTGCGCAGGACCGTGACGCAGTCATGACGCGCGCGTTGCAAGCCGGCGTGCGCCGGCAGATCGTCACGGGCGCCGATCTGCCGAGTTCCCGGCAAGCCGCGGCGCTGGCCGCCTCCCATCCGTTGCGCCTTTGGAGCACGGCCGGCGTTCACCCGCATCATGCACAGTCCTTCGCCGCTTCGGATCGCAGTGAGCTGATGGATTTGTTGAACGCCGATGGCGTGGTGGCCGTCGGTGAGTGCGGCCTGGACTACTTCCGCAACCTCTCCCCACCGCCTGCGCAGCGCGCGGCTTTTGTTGCGCAGTTGGAAATCGCCGTGCAGTCGCGTAAACCGGTGTTCCTGCATCAACGGGATGCGCACGGCGATTTCGCCGCGATCCTGCGCGAGTTCGACGGCAGGCTGCACGGCGGCGTCGCGCATTGTTTTACGGGAGGCAAGCTCGAACTGGAAACGTACCTGGCGCTCGGCCTGTACATCGGCATCACCGGCTGGGCGTGCGATGAGCGGCGCGGTGTCGAGCTGCGCAATGTGGTGCCGCTCATTCCCGCCGACCGGCTGCTGATCGAGACCGACGCGCCGTATCTGTTGCCGCGGGATATGACCCCGCTGCCGAAGTCGCGGCGTAACGAACCGGCCTATCTGCCGCACATCGCTGCGACGGTCGCGCGGTTGCGCGGCGAACCCTTGAGTGCGATCGCTGCGCTCACCACGCGCAATGCCGTGGCGCTGTTCGGCCTTACAGGTTCGTGAACAGGTGCGGACTCGGCCGCAGCTGCGCGAGCAGCCGGCTCCAGGTATCGGTTTGCTGTTCGGAAACCGGATACGCGCCGCGATCGACCACGGGAAATTCCATTTCGATGCCATCCAGCATCACCACCCACTTCGGAATACCCTTGGTGAATTTCCCGACGTTCGAGAACAGCAGCCGGCCCTCGACCGGCACATCGTCGACCAGCGCCTTGACGGCCGCGATCCGGTCGTACAGCGCGGGCTGTGGATTATCGAACGTGTAGCGATGTCCGCGGCCCATCACGGTCCAATCGCTCATCTGGTCGCCGCCGAAGATCAGGCCCGTCACCCGGCGCGTATCGAGGACCAGGATTCCGCGCGGCGTGAGCAGGATATGGTCGATGTGGATGAAGCCGCCCATCCCGTCCGGAACGAGAACTTGATGCGCGGCGGCCAAGGCGACGCGCTCCAACCGCACCAGCAAGGACTTACGGCGCGCCCGGCGCTGATACGCGCGCAGCCCCCAAAACCCGAACCCGGCCAGCACCAGCAGCGCTGCACCGAGGCCGATCCACTGCGGTTCGATGCGCAGGTCGGTCATTCGAGCGCTGCGGCCAGTGCCTCGAGCGTGGGCGGCAGGTCCACGCAGCGCTGAGGCAGGCGCAGCAATTGCCCAAGACTCTCCGGCACCGCCAGGGGCTCGCCGATGATGGGCTCCACGATTTCATTGAACTTTGCCGGGTGCGCCGTTGCGACCAGGATCCACGGCGATTCGCGCCGTTCCGCCGCGCTCAGGCGGCTATAGACTTCCGCCGCGGTCGCGGTGTGCGGGCACCATTCGCGTCCGTACTGCATGAAGTCCCCTCTGATACGAGCACGAATTGTAGCGTCATCGACGCTATCCGCGCTCAAGTGTTCGCGCATTGTCTCCCATGTCGGATAGAGCGCGCGAATGCGCTCCATATTGCTCGGGTTTCCTACATCCATGGCCGAGGCCAAGGTCGCGACGCTTGGGCGGGGGTGCCAGCGGCCGGTGCTCAAATAGTCAGGAACGGTGCGATTGATGTTATGCGCCAGGACGATGCGTCCCACGGGAAAACCCATGGCGCGGGCCCACAGCGCCGCGCAGGCATTGCCCAGGTTGCCGGCCGGAATGATGTAGGACGGCTTGGTTCCGGTGCGCCGGTCAATTTCAAGACTGGAGGCGATGTAGTAAACCATCTGCGGCAGCAGCCGCCCGACGTTGATGCTGTTGGCGGAGCTGAAGCGAAATTGACGGCTCAAGGCCGGATCTTGGAATGCTTCCTTGACCAATCCTTGACAATCATCGAACGTGCCCTCGACACGCAGCGACAGCACATTTCCGCCCCAGCAGGTCAATTGCTGCTCTTGCCGCGGACTCACCAGTCCCTTGGGGTAAAGGATGACCACCCTGACCCAGGGGCGGCCGCTGAAGGCGGCGGCGACGGCGCCCCCGGTATCGCCGGACGTCGCCACCAACAGGGTCAGCGGTCGTGACGGCGTACCGGCGTGCAGGCGTTGCTGGCTCTCGGCGAGAAACCGCGCGCCGAAATCCTTGAACGCCGCGGTGGGCCCGTGATAAAGCTCGAGCACAAACAGGGGGTCGGGGCAGGCCGCAACGGCGGTTGTCGGGGCGGGTAAACTCAAGGCGGCATCGGCGATTTCCGCGAGCGCGTCCTGCAAGTCATCACCCGCGAAGAATTCGGCCAGCGCCGCGCGCGCGATTTGCGGCAGGCCCGAAACGGAAGCGAATGCCTTCGCATCGAGAGCCGGGAGCCGGGTCGGAATATACAGACCGCCGTCCGGCGCGAGGCCCTGCGCGATGGCATCGCTCAAACTCACCCGCGCAGCGCCGCCTCGTGAGCTTGCAAACTTGAGTCCCACCATCAGGCCTTTACCACCCGGGCGCCGTAGTTCTGCATCAGGGACACCCACGAGTCCGACTGCAAATCGTGTGCGGCAAAAGCGGCCACCATGGCGCCGCGCACTGCCTCGGCATGTTGAAACGCCGACCACGCAAAGATCGCAGGGCCCGCCCCGGATATCGAGCAGCCCAGTGCCCCCGCGGACATGGCGGCGCGCTGCACATCCTTGAAGCCGGGTATCAAAGAATGGCGCTGCGGTTCGATGATCACATCGTTGAACGAATCGCGGATCATCTCCAAGTCGTTGGAATAGCAGCCGCTGATGAAGCCCGCGAGATTCGCGCTCTGCCAGACGTAATCCGACCGGCTCACGTTGATGTTGAGAATGGCGCGCGCCTCGCGGGTTCCTAGATACATGTGAGGATGCACCAAGACGCAGCGCAGTCCGCGCGGAACGGGTATTTGCTTCACGCGCGGATTGTCGATGCCCACCGTCAGGGTGAGGCCGCCGTACAGGCACGGGGCAATATTGTCGATGTGCGCCGCGCCGCTCGCGACGATCTCCCCTTCCATGGCAAATTTGAGCAGCTGCAGCTGGGGCGCCGGCGCGTGCAGCAACGCGTTGGCGGCGACGACCGCGGCGACTGCCGATGCGGCCGAGCCCCCCATGCCGGATCCCAAGGGAATGCCCTTTTCGATATCCAGCTCGAATCCAAAGCCCGGCGATAATGCCGCGTGCATGACCTGCACCGCGCGTCCGGCCGTGTTGGCCTGAGGTTCGACCGGCAACTCGCCCGCCACGCCGGTGATCGATCGGATCCGCACGACGTTCTCTTCGATTCGGCGGATCCTGACCCGGTCGCCGACCTCATCGACGGCATGTCCCAGAATGTCGAATCCAATCCCCACGTTGGCCACCGTGGCCGGCGCAAAAGCGGTAACGTCAGTGAGCACGGTGTCCTCGCATGGCCTTGAGGTTAGAGGTGGGCGCCGAGATAGGCGGACAGGCGCAACAGATCCGAAAACACGCCCGCGGCGGTGACTTCGGGTCCGGCGCCGGGACCTTGGACGATGAGGGGATTGTCGCAATAGCGGCGCGTGGCAAAGCGCACCACGTTGTCGGTGAGCGCGATATTGGCAAAAGCATGCCTGGCGTTGAGGCGCATCAATCCCACGGTTGCCTTGCCGCCGGCATCGATGCGCCCGACATAGCGCAGCACCTGATTCTTGGCGCGCGCATCGGTGAGCGCCGCGGCCATGGCGGCATCGGACTCCGGCAGTCGTGCCATGAATTCCTCGACGCTGCACCGGGTGAGCGCCTCCGGGACCAGGCCTTCCACTTGCACATCCGACATTTCCAACGTGAGGCCCATTTCGCGTCCGAGAATGATGAGCTTGCGCGCCACGTCCACGCCCGACAGGTCATCGCGCGGATCCGGTTCGGTATACCCCTTCGCCTTCGCCGCGCGCACGATCGAGGAGAAAGACTCGCTGCCGTCGAATACATTGAACAGGTAAGCCAGCGTGCCGGAGAATATGCCTTCGATCTGTGTGATGTCATCGCCCGTTCCCCGCAGGTCGCGCAGGGTCTGAATGACCGGCAGCCCGGCCCCCACCGTGGCCTCATACAGATAGTGCGTGCCCGCCGCGCGTCCCGCCTCCTGCAGCGAGCGGTAATAGGGAAGCGTGCCGCTGTTGGCTTTCTTGTTGGGAGTGACGATGTGAATGCCGCGCGCCAGCCAGTCCCGATACCGGTCGGCGACCTCGTTGCTCGCGGTGCAGTCGATCACCACGGTGTGCGGTACATAATCCGCCTGCACATGGTTGATGAATTTGGGCATGTCCAAAGGTTCACCGGCCTCGGCCATGCGCTCTTTCCAGCGGCTCAAATCCACCGATGTCTCCTCCAGCAACATGCGCGTCGAGGTGGTGATGGCGCGAATCCGCAAGTCCAGCTTCAGCTCCCTTAGACGCTCGATCTGGGTGGCGATCTGCCCCAGCAGCGCCCGGCCGACGGTGCCCGGCCCGATCAAACCGATCGAGAGCGTGTTGGGAGAAAGGTAAAAGGCCGCATGCACGGCGCGCAGCGCCCTCGCGGCTCCCTTGCCGTCCACGACCACGGAGATATTGCGCTCGGATGCCCCTTGAGCAATCGCCCGTACGCTGATTCCCGCGGCGCCGAGCGAATTGAACACTTTGGCGGCGACGCCGTGCGAGCCGGCCATCCCATCGCCCACAACCGCCAGAATACTCATGCCCAGTGCCACTTCCACATGCTGAATCTGGCCGTCGCGCAGTTCGGCATCGAATGCCCGGCGCACGGCATCCTCGGCGCGCACCGCCTGCGCCTCAGGAATCGCGAAGCAAATGGAGTGCTCCGAACTGCCCTGCGAGATCAAGATGACCGAGATCCCCGCATCGCGCAATGCGCCGAACAGCCGATGGGCCGTCCCCGGCACCCCGATCATGCCGGCGCCTTCGAGGTTCACGAGTGCCACCGGATCGATGCTCGTGATGCCTTTCACCTTCAACGCAGAGACAGGATTGGCGCAAATCAAGGTGCCGCGTTTCTGAGGCGCAAAGGTATTGCGGATAAAAATCGGAATGTCGCGTGCCACGGCCGGCGCCATGGTCTGCGGGTGAATGACCTTGGCGCCGAAGTAGGCCAGTTCCATCGCCTCGTTGTACGAAAGCTGGTCGATGACCTGCGCATTCGGCACCAGCCGCGGATCGGCCGAGAGCACGCCGTCGACATCGGTCCATATGATGATCTCGACGGCATCGAGCAGCGCTCCAAAAATGGAGCCCGAAAAATCGCTGCCGTTGCGCCCCAGGGTGGTTTGCTTTCCTTTGGTGGTGGTGGCGATGAAGCCGGTGATGATGAGCCGGCCTGCAAAATCGGCCGGAACCACCTTCTTCAGGTTGGCTTCGCTCGAAGTCCACTGCACCGCCGCCCCCAGCGAGCCCCACTCGACCACGATGACGTCGCGCGCATCGACCCACACGATCTCGTCCTTGACACGCCCTCGCTCGCGCAGAAAGGGTGTGAATAAGCGCGTCGACCAAATTTCACCGAAGCCTGCGATCACATCGCGCATCGAATAGGTCGAGGAGCGGATGAGCCGCACGGTTTGCAGCATGCCGGCGATGTCGAGACAATCACGCTCGAACTGCGCCTTGTAGGTCTCATAAGCGCCGGGCGATATCAACTCGGCCGCCAGGTCCAGATGCCGGGCCTTCAGCGCGCGGATGGCCGGTCCGAACTGCTTGTCGGGCTGCTCGGCCAGGGTGACCAGTTCGAGCAGGGAATCGGTTACGCCGCGGCAGGCCGAGAGCACGATGGCCTCGCGCGGGTTCGATGATGCCTCGACGATGTCGGCAACCTGGCGGAAGCAGGCGGCGTCAGCGACGCTGGAACCCCCAAATTTATGTACTACCCACTTATCCATTCTGCACACGCGCCCTGACAGCCCAGGCGTGCTCGCGCTCCCAAACCGTAAACGTTTATGAAATGCGGCGGCAAGCCGCTAGAGCCCGGAACTCTAATCGCATCAAAGGCAGGCAAGCAAGCGATTCCGTTCGCCTTTTTACCCTCTGCCTCGCCGCGAGCCGGTGCCCTTGCCGGATTTCGGCAGCCCCGTGTGCTGCGTGCGGAATGGGCGCATCGGTGCCGCGCGGCCCGTTCCGACCGGCTGATAAGCCGGAATGAGATGCTGCTTGCCGTTGCCGATCAAATCCGCGCGGCCCATGCGCTTCAAGGCTTCGCGCAAGACGGGCCAATTGTCGGGATCGTGATAGCGCAGGAAAGCCTTGTGCAGACGGCGAACTTTGATGCCCTTCGGAATCACCACCTCTTCGCTCGAGCGGCTGACCCGCTTGAGAGGATTCTTGGATGAATGATACATCGCGGTGGCGGTGGCCATGGGCGATGGCAGAAACGCTTGAACTTGATCGGCGCGGAATCCGTTCTTCTTCAACCACAGCGCCAGTTCGAGCATGTCCACATCGCGAGTACCCGGATGAGCGGCGATGAAATAGGGAATCAGATATTGTTCCTTGCCCGCTTCCTTCGAGTATTTGTCGAACAGCTCCTTGAACCGGTAGTAGCTGCCGACGCCGGGTTTCATCATTTTGGACAGAGGCCCTTCGCCGATGGCCTCCGGCGCAATCTTCAGATAGCCGCCCGTATGATGAGCCGCCAGTTCCTTGACGTACTCGGGCGATTCGATGGCCAGATCGTAGCGCACGCCCGAGGCGATCAATACTTTTTTGATCCCCTTCAGTGCGCGCGCGCGGCGATACAAACTGATGAGCGGAGCATGATCGGTGTTGAGGTTGGGACATATGCCCGGAAACACGCAGGACGGTCTGCGGCAGGCGGACTCGATGGCCGTGCTCTTGCAATGCAAGCGGTACATGTTGGCCGTGGGGCCGCCCAGGTCCGAAATGACGCCGGTGAATCCCTTGACCTCATCGCGGATGGTTTCGATCTCGCGGATGACGGAATCTTCGGAGCGGCTCTGAATGATCCGGCCTTCATGTTCTGTGATCGAACAGAACGTGCAGCCGCCGAAACAGCCGCGCTGAATCGACACCGAAAAGCGGATCATGTGGTAGGCGGGAATCTTCGCGTCCCCGTAACCGGGGTGCGGCCGGCGCGCGTAAGGCAATTCGTATATGGCATCCATGTCCGCCGTCCCCAAGGGAATGGGCGGCGGATTCAGCCACAGCTCCTGCGCCCCGTGCCGCTGCACGAGCGCGCGCGCATTTCCCGGGTTCGACTCCAGATGCAGGATGCGAGAGGCGTGTGCATACAGCACCGGATCGCGGCTGACCTGCTCGAAGGAAGGCATGCGGATGACGCTGCGCTCGCGCTGCGCGTTCGGTACCTTGCGATAAAACTTGACCACCTTTTCAGAAACTGCCGGCGCGGAGGGCGCGGTTGCCGGCGCCAACAGGCTCTTGCGGTCCTCCTCGCCGGCGTACGGGTCGATCGGCGGACTCAAGGGTCCCGGGGTGTCCAATTCGCTGGAGTCGATTTCCACCCAGCCCGCGGGCATCCCGCGGCGCAAGTACGCCGTGCCGCGCAAATCCGTGATCTCGGCCATCGATGAGCCTTCGTCCAGCCGACGCGCGATCTCGCCGATCTGGCGCTCCGCGTTGCCGTAGACCAGAAGATCCGCTTTCGAATCGGCCAGTACGGAGCGGCGCACCTGCTCAGACCAATAATCAAAATGTGCGATTCGCCGCAGGCTCGCTTCGATGCCGCCGATGACGATGGGCACGCCCTTGTAGGCTTCGCGGATGCGCTGCGAGTACACGATGACGCAGCGGTCCGGCCGTTTGCCGCCCACCCCGCCGGGTGTGTACGCATCGTCGCTGCGCACCCGCCGGTCCGAGGTGTAGCGATTGACCATCGAATCCATGTTGCCGCCGGTCACCCCGAAGAACAGGCGCGGTGCGCCCAGGGCCTCGAAGTCCGCGGTGCCATGCCAGTCCGGCTGCGCGATGATCCCGACTTTGAATCCTTGCGCCTCCAGCACCCGCCCGATGATGGCCATCCCGAAACTCGGATGATCGACGTAGGCATCTCCGGTGACGATGATGACATCGCACTGCTGCCAGCCGAGCGCCGCCATCTCCGAACGCGACGTGGGAAGGAAGGTCGCCGGTGACGAACCGGCGACACGTGACTCAGGACTGGAAAATAGAGGGGCCGCGCTTTGCACGCCGGCGATTAGGCCTGATTGCAAGGCTTAAGTACAACGAAACCGGTCACCGCGCCGGCCCCTTACTTCAAGGATGCGCGGGTCAGCCTACATCGATCGGGAAATAGCTCTGGGCATCCTCGCGCTGCACCAACAGGGCCACGTTGTGCCCCGCCCGGGCCACCTCGCGCTTCAGGTCGGCCAAGGTGGCCACCCCGACGCCATTGACGCCCAACACGACATCCCCGGGCTGCAATCCTGCGGCCAGCGCCGGACCGGTTACATCCTCGATCAACAGACGCCCCTTGGTATGCAATTCCTGCTGCTCGTTCGGCTGCAGCGACCGCAGCACCAGCCCCAGCTTGCCGCCGCCATCCTCGCCGCCCGCGTTGTGCGCCGCCTGGTTGGGCGAATCCTCCAGCAGCACCGTTTTGACACTGACCTCGGTGGCCTTTTTATCGTGCCAGATCCCGAGCCGGGCCTGGGTGCCGGGCGGCAACTGCGAAATGATGGCGGGCAAATCCCAGGAATGGTCGACGTTGCGCCCATTTACGCTGGTGATCACATCGCCTGACTTCAAGCCCGCCTTCTCGCCGGGGCCGGTGGGGTCCACCGAACTGATCAATGCACCATGCGGTGTCGTCAAACCGAAGGACAGGGCCAGCTGCTGCTTGATGTCCTGCACCGAGACGCCGATGCGGCTGCGCAGCACTTTGCCGTTCTTTTGCAGCTGATCCTTGACGTTCAAGGCCAGATCGATGGGGATGGCAAAGGAGACGCCCATGTAGCCGCCGGTGCGGCTGTAAATCTGCGAATTGATGCCGATGACTTCCCCATCGATGTTGAACAGCGGACCACCCGAATTGCCGGGGTTTACCGCAGCATCGGTTTGAATGAAGGTCACGTAGTTGGTATTGCTGCCATCGAGCAAGGGGCGCCCGACGGCGCTGATCACGCCCGCCGTCACGCTGTTCTCAAAACCGAAGGGGGAACCGATGGCAATGGCCCATTGACCCGGTCGCAATTTGGACGGATCGCCGAAGCGCACCGTCGGCAACCCGGTCGCCGCGATTTTGATCAGGGCCACGTCGCTGGCCTTGTCGATGCCGATCACTTTGGCGGTGAATTCGCGGCGGTCCGTGAGGGTGACGATCACTTCAGAGGCATCGGTGACCACGTGCGCATTGGTCAATACGTAGCCGTCCGAGCTGACGATGAAACCGGAGCCCACCCCTTTGCTCGGCGGGGTGTGATCAGGGCCCGGTGCGGGCACCTGGAAGCGGCGGAAGAACTGCGACAGGGGGTCATCCCCGTCCCCCGGCCCCTGGCCCTGACCTTGCCCGATGAAGCCCGGAACTTTTTGAGCCTTCTCCGTCACACTGACGTTGACGACCGCACCCCCGGCCTCGGCGACCAAGCCGGAAAAGTCCGGCAGTCCCGTGACGCGGCTAGGAGAGGCGGTCGCCGGGGCGGCTGCCGCCACCAGGGTGGGCGCGCCGGATGGAGCCGTCCCCGCATCGGCGTTCGAGCGCTGATGAGCTACGACCATCACCAAGATGCCCGCCGCCGCGGCGAGCGACCATGTTCTGATGCTTCCCATGAAATTGGTCCTCTGAAGAAAGATTCTGATTGAAATCTACAGACCCCAAAAATGGGGTGTTGGTTTCAATTTTCCAGGCTAATTGGGGAAAAATTCAAGGGATTCGCGCCCAAGGGGGCTGAAATGTGAATTCCCCACCGGTATAGGAGGCTATCACCGACTACCCTTCGTAGTATGGCAGAGGCAGGTCCAATTCTGGTGGTGGTCGGGGGCGATACCAAACGTCTGCAATGGCTCACTCACCATGTCACCAGCCATTGGCCGAATGCTCAAGTGACGACCCTTCGTGCCGGCGAATCGGCGCCCTTGAGCCGGCTGGTCAGCGAACGCACCCCCGATGCCGTGATCCTGCAGGCCGATTTCGCCAATGAGGCGTTGGCCAGTGTCGTATTCAACGTCATGAGCCAGCTGCTGCGCATGCAGCCCGCCTTGCACTGCATCCTGCTCGCCGAAAATGGCAGTGAAATGTCGGCAGTCCGCGCCTTGAAAGGCGGCGCCAAGGATTACCTGCCGCTGTCACAGATTACGCGCGACCAGCTGCTGACGGCGGTCGGCGAAGCCTGTGCCAAACGGCGGCTCGCCGCACAGGCTGCCGCCATGATGGCCAACAGCGAGAATTCCACCATCGTCGAGGTCCCCGGCTATTCCATCGTGAAGGAAATCGCCACCAGCAACTTCTCGTCCGTGTTTCTTGCGCGCAGCGACCGGCTGCGCAGGAACGTCGTACTGAAGGTGATGACGCGGGGAGAATCGGAGCGCGAGCTGGGCGATGCCGAGCGCTTCCAGCGAGAGTACGAAATCATCTCCAGCATCACGCACCGGGCGATTGCCGAGATCCATGACTTCGGCTCGCAACCCGGACACCTGTACCTGGCCATGGAATACTTTCCGTGCGGCGACCTGCGCGATCGCCTGCGCAACCCCTTGAGCGTGGATGAAAGCCTTTACTATTTGCGCGCCATCGCCGAGGCGCTGCGCGTCATTCATGTCTTCGGCATCCTGCACCGCGATCTGAAACCCGCCAATGTCATGCTGCGCGAGGACAATTCTCCGGTGCTCATCGATTTTGGCCTCGCCCGCCGCTCGCTCGATGAAATCGGCAACACCGGAGTCGGTCAAGTGCTCGGCTCACCGTACTACATCAGTCCCGAACAAGCGCAGGGACAGAGGGTGGATGTGCGCACCGACCTCTATAGCTTGGGCGTGATGTTCTACGAAATGCTCACCGGGCAGCGCCCCTACGGCGGCCGAAGTGCCGTCGCCATCATGTCGCAGCACACCAACTCGCCCGTACCTTCCCTGCCGGAGTCCACGGCAATGCAGCAGCCGCTGCTGGACCGGCTCATGGCCAAGCAGCCGAGCGCCCGTTATGCATCGGCGGATGAACTGCTGGCGGACTTGGGACCGATCGCCGCCGTGGCATAGGAGCCTGCTCGCGGCCACCCGGGATACCCCACACAGGCGCCTAAGCGTGACGCCTGTCACAGGCCGCTGCGACGGCGCATATTAAGTCAATTGCGCGGCTGAGGCTGTGACAGCCATCATGCCCCCCAGGCGCGGCGTTTGGCACCCTGTCCCACGTCATGTTCATCTCCGTCAAGCGCCACGAGCTCGAAAAACAGGAACTGATCAGCGCCAGCAATCGGCTGACCGACGCCATTCTGAAGACCAGTTCCATCGGGCTGTTTCTCATGGATTCCAAAGGCAGAATTCAGCCGCAGGTTTCCACCTCGTTGGGCACGCTGTTCCGGCGCCAGGATTTCGACAATCTGACCGTGGAAAAATTGATCGGTCCCTTGGTCTCGGCGAAAACATTGAGTGTCGTGCGCACTTACATGGCTGACTTTCTGGAGACCGGCCGCAGCGAGGCCGCGAATTTCGATCCGCTGCAGGACGTGGAAGTCAAGTTGACGAATGCCGACGGCAGCTTCATCAGCGCCCACTATTCCTTCGAGTTCAGTGCCATCGAAATTGCGAATGAACCGCGCTCCTGGATGGTGCGCGTCACGGATATCACCGCGCGCTCACAACAGCAGCGGGAGCTGGAGGATCTGCGGGTGCAGGTGCTCACGCAGGGCGAAATCCTGCGCAGCGTCCTGCAGGCGGGCGGCACCCGGTTCGGAGCGTTCCTGCAAAGGACCGACGCCTCGATGAAAAGCATCAACGGCGTGTTGAAGAAACCGGCGCGCGAGGCCGGCGCCTTTCGTCACAAGCTCGAGGAAACTCTGGAGGAAGTCGATCGCATCCGGCGTGATGCCGCCGCCCTCAAGCTCACGGGATTGCAGAGCGCGGCGCGGGACTTCGAGGACGCGTTGCAGGAGTTGCGCAGCCGCGAGACCTTGAGCGGCGGTGATTTTCTGCCGCTGGCCGTCAAACTCGATGCGCTGTACGGGCAGTTTGCCCTGCTGCGATCGCTCACCTCGCAGGCCAGCCCGGTGCGCGATGCCGAGGACGCAGCGCCCGAGGCACGCGTGACTCAAAACGGCACGCAAATCATCGAAGCACCGAAATATTTCGCTGAGCTTGCGGCGCAGCACGCCGCGCCGGCGGCGCAGCGCGTGGCCGCCGTGGGCAGCCTGGAAAGCACGCTGACCACGCTGACCGATCTGGTGGCGCAGGAAAATCACAGGTCGGTCGTCCTGGCCTGCAGTGGATTGGAATTGGTGCCGATGCGATACCAGGCCACGGTGAAGAATGTGGCGATCCAACTCATTCGCAACGCGGTGGTGCACGGCATCGAGCCTGCCGCTGAGCGGCAAGCCGCCGGCAAGCCAGGCGATGCCGCCTTGCACCTGGAATTCAAAGCGGTGCCGGGCAACGGCTACGAACTGACGTTTCAAGACGATGGTCGGGGATTGGATCCGAGCAAGGTCCGCGGCGTTGCCGTCGCCAAGGGACTGGTCACCGAGGAAGAAGCCAACCGCTTGCGCGACCGTCAGGCGATCAAGCTGATTTTCAAATCCGGCTTTACCACGTTGACCGATCGCAGCGGTGAAACCAGACACGGCAGCGGCATGTCGCTGGTCCGCCGTTATGTGCACGAAGCGGGCGGCAAGATCGCGCTCGCCAGTGTGGTGGGCCAGGAAACGCGCTTCAAGGTCACCCTGCCCACGCTCGAAATGGCGAGCGACGCGCAAGTCGCCTGACGGCCCTTACCCTGCTCTCCGTCTACAGCGGCGAGAGTTCCACCAGGACCGCACCCGCCTGAACCCGGTCCGTCAACCCGTAGGCAATGCGCGAAACCGTGCCGTCATAGGGCGCCGTGAGGGTGTGCTCCATTTTCATGGCCTCGACGGTGACCAAGGGTGCGCCGCGCGCGACTTGCTGACCGGTTGCAACGTGCACGGCCACCACGGTTCCGGGCAGTGGCGTGAGCAGCGAACCTTGTTCGGTGCCGCCCGCCACCTGCAAGGCATCGTCGGTGCGCACCGACGTCAGCGTCACATGCCGGCCGCAGCGAAAGAAATGCAGCGTGCGGTGAGCATCGAACACGCTGACGCGGTACACCTGACCCTGGCATTCCGCCTGCAGCGTGGCGGCGCTGCGCTCGAGTACACGCACCATGAACCGCTCATCGCCCACTTGCGCTGAATAGGTATTCGGCGCCGAGGATTCGACCAGGGCGCTGCCCTCGGCGAAACGCCACGTGGTGCTTGGGGGTGCGGCGAGGCGCCAGCCTCGGCTGTCGTCCCACAGCGCGTCGGCGGCCGTGTTCTTCGCCGCGCACCACACCGCAGCCAGCGCGATGTCAGAGCGCCCCGCGCCGGGTTCGCCGAACGACAATTGCGCGCGCCGCAGGTGCAGAAAATCGGTGCCCACGGCTCCCGCGCGAAACACTTCATCGGCGAGCACGCTCGACAGCAGTGCACGGTTGGTCGCCACGCCGGCAATCTCGGTCTCGTTCAAGGCACGATGTAAAACATCGATGGCCGCGGCCCGCGATTCGCCCCAGGCAATGATTTTTCCCAGCATCGGATCGTAATACGTCGATACCTCATCGCCCGCTTCGACTCCGGTATCCAGGCGCAGTCCGGCCGCGCTCTGCGGCCAGCGCAAATGAGTGATTTTTCCGACGCTCGGCAGGTAGTCGCGCGCCGGATCCTCGGCGTACAGACGCGCCTCGACGGCGAAGCCGCGCTGGGTGATGTCCGTCTGGGCTCGCGGCACCCGTTCCCCCTGCGCAATGCGCAGCTGCCATTCAACCAGGTCGATGCCGGTAATGAGTTCCGTGACCGGGTGTTCCACCTGCAGGCGGGTATTCATTTCCATGAAGTAGAAGTTCTGGGCATCGTCGACCAGAAATTCCACGGTGCCTGCGCCGACATAGCCCACGGCTTGCGCGGATTTCACGGCCGCCTGCGCCATCGACGCGCGCACGTCGGCCCGCAGGCCCGGCGCCGGCGCCTCTTCGATGATCTTCTGATGCCGGCGCTGCACCGAACAGTCGCGATCGAACAGACTCAATGTTTGCCCGTGCGAGTCGGCAAAGATCTGCACTTCCACATGGCGAGCCTTGGGAAAGTAGCGCTCCATGAGCAAGCGATCATCGCCGAAGGCCGCGCGTGCCAGGCGCTGCGCCGATTCCACCGCAGCGGCCACCTCGGCGGCGGAATTGACCACTTGCATGCCCTTGCCGCCGCCGCCCGCGCTGGCCTTGATGATCAGCGGAAATCCCACGCGCGCCGCTTCCGCGGCGAGGCGCTGCGGCGTTTGCTCGTCGCCGTGATAGCCCGGCGCCACGGGCACGCCCACGGCCGCCATGGCCGCCTTCGAAGCGCTCTTCGAGCCCATGGCCTTGATGGCCGCGGCGGGCGGCCCGACGAAGATCAATCCGGCATCGTGACAGGCCTGCGCGAATTGCGCGTTCTCGGAGAGAAATCCATAACCGGGATGAACGGCATCGGCGCCGACGCGCTTGGCCAGCGCGATGAGCCTGTCGATGTCCAGATAGCTCTGCGCGGCCGGGGCAGGCCCCAGATGGTAGGCCTCGTCCGCGACGCGCACGTGCTGCGCTCCTCGATCGGCGTCTGAATATACCGCGATCGTGATTACACCCAGGCGCCGTGCGGTGCGCACGATGCGGCAAACAATTTCGCCGCGATTGGCCACGAGCAGTCGTCTGATCATGGTGCTCACATCCGAAACACGCCGAAGCGCGTGGCCATGGTGTCTTGGGCGCGGGTCAGGGCCAGCGCCAGTCCCAGCACGCGCCGCGTGTCCAGAGGATCAATGACCCCGTCGTCCCACAGGCGCGCAGAAGCGTAGTACGGATGCCCTTGGCGCTCGAATTGCTCGCGAATGGGCGCCTTGAGTTTTTCCTCCTCGGCGTCGCTGAAGGTCTCCCCGTTGCGCTCGAGCGCCTCGCGCTTGATCGTGGCCAACACGCTGGCGGCCTGCTCGCCTCCCATGACCGAGGTGCGTGCGTTCGGCCACTGAAACAGAAAGCGCGGACCATAGGCACGGCCGCACATCGCATAGTTACCCGCGCCGAAACTGCCGCCGATCACCACGGTGTACTTCGGCACCGAGGCGCAGGCCACCGCGGTGACCAGTTTCGCCCCGTCCTTGGCAATGCCGCCCGCTTCGGCGGCCTGGCCCACCATGAATCCGGCGATGTTCTGCAGGAATACCAAGGGGATGCCTTCACGGCAGCACAGTTCGATGAAATGCGTGCCCTTCAGCGCGCTTTCGGAGAACAAGATGCCGTTGTTCGCCAGTATGCCGACCGTGGTGCCATGGATATCGGCAAAACCGCACACCAGCGTGGTCCCGTACAGTGCCTTGAACTCATCGAACCACGCGCCGTCGACCAAGCGGGCGATGAGTTCGTGGACATCGTAAGGTTTGCGGGAATTCTGCGGGATGATGCCGTACAGCTCGGCCGGGTCGAGAGAGCTTTCCTTGCCGCTCAGCGCCGAGCCGGGCGGCGCGACATGCATCGTGGGCGGCCGCAGGCGCGCCACGGCGCGGCGCGCAAAGGCCAGCGCATGGGTGTCATTCTCTGCATAGTAATCGGTCACCCCGGAGCGGCGGCAATGAACATCCGCCCCGCCCAAGGATTCCGCATCGATCTCCTCGCCGGTGGCCGCGCGCACCAACGGCGGGCCGCCCAAGAACACACGCCCTTGGTTGCGAACGATGATGGCGTGATCAGACATCGCCGGCACGTACGCCCCGCCCGCGGTACAGGAACCATGCACCACCGCGATCTGCGCGATCCCCTGGGCCGACAGCCTGGCTTGATTGAAGAAAATGCGGCCGAAGTGGTCGCGGTCGGGGAATACCTCGTCCTGTCGCGGGAGAAACGCACCGCCGCTTTCGACCAGGTAGATGCAGGGCAAGGCGTTCTCGCCGGCAATTTCCTGCGCACGCAAATGCTTCTTCACCGTCAGCGGGTAGTAGGTGCCGCCCTTCACGGTGGGATCATTGACCACCACCATGCACTCGCGCGAGGCGACCCGGCCGATGCCGGTGATCAAACCGGCGCCCGGCAGTTCCTCCCCGTAGACACCCTGTGCGGCGAGCGCCGAGAGCTCGAGGAACGGTGAACCGGGATCGAGCAGCGCGGCAATGCGCTCGCGCGCCAGGAGCTTGCCCGCTTTGGTGTGCTTGTCGCGGGCGGCGGCACTGCCGCCGGCGGCGTTGCGCTGCAGCGTGAGGCGCAGATCATCGACCATCGCCTGCATTGCAGCGCGGTTGGCGGCGAATTCCTGCGAGCGGACATCCAGTTTGGAGACTAATGTGGCCATTGGCTTTGGCGCCCTAAGCGTGGCAGAATTGTCGGACAGTCCGATTATCCAACGATCCTGAGCCTCTGACAATGGGGGGCGGTAAAAATGGCCAATTCTGCTTATCGCGAGTTCAATTTCGGCCTGGGCGAGGTCATCGACACCGTGCGCGATCAAGTGCGGCGCTTTGCCGAAGAGCGCATCGCCCCGCGCGCGAACGAAATCGACCGCAGCAACCTCTTCCCGAGGGATTTGTGGCGCGAAGCCGGCGACCTGGGGTTGCTGGGGCTGACCGTGAGCCCCGAGCACGGCGGCGCCGGCCTCGGGTATCTCGCCCACACGATCGCCATGGAGGAAATCTCGCGCGCGTCCGCCGCCGTGGGCTTGAGCTACGGCGCGCATTCGAACCTCTGTGTCAATCAGCTGGCGCTCAATGCCACCGATGAGCAGAAGCGGCGGTACCTGCCGAAATTGCTCAGCGGCGAGCATGTCGGCGCGCTCGCCATGTCCGAGCCGGGCGCCGGCTCGGACGTCGTGTCGATGCAGCTCAAGGCCGTGCGCGATGGGGACCGCTACGTGCTGGACGGCCGCAAGATGTGGATCACCAACGGTCCGGAAGCCGATGTCCTGGTGGTGTACGCCAAGACCGCGCCGGACGCGGGTGCACGCGGCATCAGCGCGTTCATCATCGAAAAAGGGTTTGAAGGATTCACCGCAGCCCAGAAGCTCGACAAGCTGGGCATGCGCGGCTCGAGCACCAGCGAACTGGTATTCGACGACTGCCGGGTCCCGGCCGGGAATCTGCTGGGCGTTGAAAATCAAGGCGTGAGCGTGTTGATGCGGGGCCTCGACTACGAACGCGTGGTGCTCTCCGGCGGACCGCTCGGCATCATGGCGGCCGCGTTGGATGTGGCCGTACCGTACGTGCGCGAACGCAAGCAATTCGGACAAGCGATAGGCACCTTCGAGCTGGTGCAGGGAAAACTGGCGGACATGTACGCCTCCTTGAACGCCTGCCGCAGCTATGTCTACATGGTTGCCGCGGCATGCGACCGCGGCGATGCCACGCGCAAGGATGCCGCCGCGTGTATTCTGTTCTGCGCCGAAGCGGCCACCCGCGCCTCGCTGGATGCCATTCAATTGTTGGGCGGAAACGGCTACATCAACGACTACCCCACGGGACGATTGCTGCGCGACGCCAAGCTCTACGAAATCGGCGCAGGCACCTCGGAAATCCGCCGCATGCTGGTCGGCCGCGAGCTCTTCGGGGAAGGATGATGACCGATCTATTTGCGCCCCTCGATGATCACCCCGCCTACCGTCAGATCGCGAACTTGATCGAGCAGCGCATCGTCGCCCGATCGCTGCGCACCGGCGATGCGCTGCCCTCCGAGACCGATCTCGCCCGGCAGTTCGGTGTCAACCGCTCTACGATTCGCGAAGCGATTCGCGAACTGGAAATCCACGGATTGCTGGGGCGCGGACGCGGCGAGAAGCGCCTGCGGGTGACGCGGCCCGAGCCCGGGAGCGTCAGCTCGGGCGTCAGCCGCGCGTTGGCCCTGCACGACGTGACGTTCATGGAGTTGTGGGAGGCCATGATGGCCATCGAGCCGGCCGCCGCGCAGTATGCCGCGACGCGGCGCACCGCCGCTCAACTGCAGGGCATCACGCGCGCCAATGCCCGCTTCAACCGCGGGATCGCCGACACCGCCGCTGCGGTTTCCGCCGTCGTGGATTTCTTCACGGCCGTTGCCGCCGCCAGCGGCAACCAGGTGCTGGCACTCTCGCAGGCGCCTCTCAACCTGCTGCTGGAGCCCGCGCTGTCGAGAATCGTCGACCGCGTGCCGCAGGCCCGCGCGCGTATTCAGACCGCGCAGGGCAGGATCATCGATGCCATCAAGCTCAAAAAGAGCGAGCAGGCGCGGAGCTGGATGGAGAAGCACATTCGCGATTTCAAGCGCGGCTACGAGCTCGACATTCCGAGCTGACGTCCTTCCTGCCCCGCAAGCTTGCGTACCTTTGCGCAAGATCTTTGTGTACTTGCGTGGTAAATTTCCGTCTCACGATTTGAGCGCCGCCAGGGCGCGGGCGTCATTGGCCCTTTCGCCCAGTTCGAGCGCGAGGCGCTTGATGGCCGGCAGGTTCGACCACAGGCTGGCCTGGGGCAGGAAGTCGATTTGCCGTCCCAGCGTTGAACGCTCGCGCAGCCGCAGAGTGATCCGATGCAGCCCGCCACCGCTCGCGACCTCGGCCCCGGCAACATTCGAGAGCGGAATCGTTTCGGTGAGGCGTCCGCGGCGCACTTTGAGGCTGTCCTGGCAATCCAACACTTCATCGGCGAGCCGATGCATCTGCGTTTTCCAAAGAAAGTAGACCAGCGCCGCAGCCAGCAATCCGATGGCAATGGTACTGGGCAGCGGATTTCGCCAAAGATCTCCGCTGACCGCCGAGGGTGCCGCCACGAAGGCGAGCAGTGCCAGGGCGCTCAGCCATACGCCGCGCTTGAACAGGGCGGTATTTTTGAAAGAAATGGCCCGCATGGGAGCTACCCTGCCGGCCGGCCTTAGAGGATCTGCTCCCGCTGCGTATCGGCGCCGGCCGGATCGTGCAGATTGGTGCTGAACGACACCAGCACCATGGCCGAATCGCCGGTGTTGCGAAAGGCGTGCACCACACCCGGCGGAATGGTCAGGCGCAGTATTTCGCCTGCCGGCACCTCGATGTCGCGAATCGTCCCGCGCTCCTTCAGCCGGATCAGGCTGGGTCCGACCACGGTGGTGGTCTCCACCGCCGTGCGATGCACGTGATTGCCGCGTATTTCGCCGGGTTGAGTGATCACGACATGCACATTCTTCTGTGCCTGCAATTCAGCATCGGTCAACGGTTCGAATAGTACGCCGCGCGCGTCCCGGTGCGTTTTCACCGCTTGCACGCTGGCTGCGCGCCGGTTGGAGTCTGTCATGCTGCCGATTATACAGCCCGTGCCCCAGGCCCGCTGTCCTTAGACGCGAGGGCCTACGGCGGTGGCCGGCGGGCGGCGTGCCCGCGAACGATCAGAAGAACGCCGACGACCAGCATGATATCCAGCCAATCCATCGAACCACCGCCGCCGCCGCCGCCGGCGGCGGCGGTTACGGTCAGGGTGGCCGATACGGGCGCGGCATTGCCTCCTGCGGGCCCGGTCATGAGACCGTTCGCCGCCACCGAAGCGACGTAAGTCCCGGTCGCGGTGTTCTTCACACTCAATGAAATATCGCAGCTGCTGTTGGCGGGAATGTTGGCGTCGGCCAGTGTGACGCTGCCGGTGGTGCTGGTCAGTGTCAGCCCGGCGCCGCCGCAGGTGCTGCTCGGTGATCCGGAAGCCAGCGTGAGGCCGGCGGGCAACGACAGCGTGACACCCGACTGAGTCAGCGCGAACCCATTGGTATTCGTGAAGGTCAGCACCAGCGTGGCAGGTGCATTCACCGTGACGCTGGCCGGCGAGAAGGCGCTGCCGATCGTCGGCGGGGCCGGTGTCACGGTCATGGGTGCGATGCAGGCCGACGCGGCGCTGCCGGCCGCCGATGGTGCCGTGCTGGTGGCGCCGTTCGCCGTGAAATTCACGACCGCGGTATCGGTGTGGCCGGCCGAATCCTTTACCACGAGCGTCAAGAAGCCTGCGCCGCTCACCATGACATTGACGGCGGAACTCGCACCGCCCGAGACGATGTTCACCGCTCCGGAGGTACTCCAAGCAAATGAGGCAATCGTGGCGTTGCAGGCAGCGGCACTGCCGCCGGCATCGAAAGTTGCGCTGCCGGAGGTAAAGCCCGCCGGTATCGACACCGCCGCAATCGGATTGAGCGCGGCCATGACGGCGCTCAATGCGTTGACCATGCCTGCCCCGCACGTGCTCGTGGTGCAGGCACATTCAACACTCGATGAGGATCCGGCCACGCATTGCGGGGTAGGCGGTGTCGTGACCGGCTGCGGAAATGCGGTCGCGCTCGCCTGCATGCGCGCAATGATCTGCGGCGGGGTGAGATTCGCATTCGCGGCGCGCATGAGCGCGGCAATGCCGGAAACGATGGGTGCCGAAAAGCTCGTACCCAGGTTGGTATTGACCTGATCCGTGTACGAATTGGTTCCGGGAACCGTGGCCCCTTCGTTCACCGTGCTATCGATGGAACGCAGGCATGGGCTGCCGGCCGTGATGTTGACGCAGTTGCCGGCGGGCGCCGAGATACCGACCTCCGCACCTAAGCTGCTGTAGCCGACTTTGGTGCCGACGTTTCTCAACCCGGCGACCGCCAGCACGCCCGGGCAATTGGCAGGTATGTCGACGGGGCCGCTTTCATTGCCCGCGGACGCCACGACCAGCACTCCCATGCCGGTGAGCGTGGTCAGCAGATTCTGGTAGGAGGTAGGACAGGTGCCGGTGCCGCCGAGACTCAAATTGATGATGTCGGCCGGATAAGGATTGTCCGGCACGCCGTTGACGGACATGCCGACGGCCCACTGAATCCCGGTGATGATGTCGGAGTCCAAGCCGCCGCATTTGCCCAAGGCACGCACCGGAAGCAAGTACGGATTCCAGGTCATGCCCGCGATGCCGACGTCGTTGTTGGTCACCGCACCGAGCACGCCCATGACCCGCGTGCCATGCCATGAGCTGTTCTGCGCACTGCAGCTCTTGCTGGGGAATACCTGGGTGTTCGCAAGATCCGTGCTGTCGATCCAATCGCCGGGGTCGGACGGGTCAGGGTCCCAACCGTCGCCGTCGTTGGCCACGAGAAACGTGCCCAACGGATTGCCGTTGCTGGCATCCACGTCCTGGCTGACAAAATCATAGCCAGGCAATAAACGGCCCCCGAATCCGGCGCGCAACAGGTCAGGATGGTCAAATCGAATGCCGCTGTCGATATCGGCGATGACCGTGCCGGAACTGCCCGTGGTGATGTTCCATGCGGAAACTGCGTCGGTCGCCGCAGCGTCGCTGGTCGGCGTGAGGCTGCTCGGCGTCTGCATGTACCACTGTCCGCTCGCCGTGGCGGTCGGAACAAATAACGGATCATTGGGCATGGCGTGCGCATAGCGACGTTGATCGACGTCGGCGAATGCCACCGACGGATCCGCCCGCAGTCGCCTGAGCACAGCATCGACGTCCGCACCGTAGACGGTGTTTTGAAGGAACATGACATGCATGCTCGGCGTGAGCTGCAGCGATCGCGACACGGCGACGCCGGTGCGCCGGCTCAAGCTGCGCACGTCCAAGTCGGAAGTCTGCGCCTGCGTGACGCTCAGGAGTTGCGCCTTGGAGCGCACGCGTATGGTCTTGGTCACCGCATTGGCTGCACTCGCTCGAAACCCGACGATCAGCCGGCCGGCCTGCGGCCCGATGTCGACCGGATGCGATCGGACGGGGTTCCATTCTGTAGCTGCGGCGAAGGCCGGCCCCCAACTCGAGGCCAACAGCCCCGAGGCCAACAGCCCGGCAAGCGCCGGTTTGAGGAGCGGAATTCTGATCTGTCTCATGGAGTCGGAGCCTAGCAACTTAAGAGAGGCCAAAATGCGAACCACGACCGTAAACTTACGCTAAATCATGGCCGTCGCGCGCGGCACCGCCCGCGAGGTAGAATACCGGCGGTCGAATAACGGCATTTCGAAGGGGCTTTGCAATGACATATGACAATCGGCAGTTCTATATCGATGGCGCGTGGGTGGATCCGGCCGAGCCGAAGGAACTCAAGGTCATCAATCCGGCGACCGAGGAAGTGGCCGGTGTCATATCCATGGGAAGCGGCAAAGATGTCGACCGGGCGGTGATGGCCGCGCGCCGCGCCTTCGACAGCTATTCGCGCACGACGCCCGCCGAGCGCCTCGCGCTCATGGAACGCATCCTGGCTGCCTACAAGGCGCACTACGATGAAATAGCCCAGGCCATGACCATAGAGATGGGCGCACCCATGACGTTGTCGAAGGGCGCGCAGACGCGGATCGGCGTGGGCCACATCAGCGCCATGATCGAGGTGCTGAAGACTTTCAAGTTCGAGGAACTGCGCGGCACGGTTCGCCTGGTGCAGGAGCCGGTCGGCGTTTGTGCGTTGATCACGCCGTGGAACTGGCCGATGAATCAAGTGGCGGCCAAGGTCGTGCCGGCACTGGCCGCCGGCTGCACCATGGTGCTGAAGCCCTCGGAATACTCGCCCTTCAGCGCCGTCATCTGGGCCAAAGTCATGCACGAGGCCGGCGTCCCCGCCGGTGTCTTCAATCTCATCAATGGGGATGGCCCGAGCGTCGGCGCTCCGCTGTCATCGCACCGGGAAGTCGACATGGTCTCCTTCACCGGATCCACGCGCGCCGGCACCGAAGTGGCCAAGAACGCGGCGGCCTCCGTCAAGCGGGTGCACCAGGAACTGGGCGGCAAATCGCCGAACGTTTTGCTGGATGATGCCGACTTCGAGCGTGCCGTCAAACAGAGCGTGCTGCATGTTTTCCAGAATTCCGGACAGTCGTGCAACGCCCCGACGCGCATGTTGGTGCCGGCCGCCAAATTGGCCGAAGTCGAAGCCATCGCAAAACGCGTGGCGGAATCCGTGATCACCGGCGATCCGGCTTCGGAGAAGACCAACCTGGGACCCGTGGTGTCGAAGGTGCAGTTCGAACGCGTCGAAGGCTACATTGCCAAGGGCATCGCCGAAGGTGCCAAGGTGGTCATCGGCGGCTCAGGCAGGCCGGACGGCCTCACCAAGGGCTACTTCGTCAAGCCCACGATATTTTCCAACGTGCACAACGACATGACCATTGCGCGCGAGGAGATCTTCGGACCCGTGCTGTGCATCCTTCCCTATGAGAGCGAAGAAGAGGCGGTGCAGATCGCCAACGACACGCCCTATGGTCTCGCGGCCTATGTCTGGTCCCAGGACAATCTGCGCGCGCGGCGGGTGGGCGGACGGATTCGTGCGGGCCAGGTGACCTTGAATGGCGCCTCCGGCAATATGAATACGCCGTTCGGCGGGTTCAAAATGTCCGGCAATGGGCGCGAGTACGGCGAGTTCGGACTGCGCGACTTCCTCGAGGTCAAGGCCGTGATCGGAGTCGACGCCGCTTGAGGCCCCTGGGCTAGGAGCCTCTCCGGGCATCCGCGGGTGATTGACCCCATTCTACGTCTCGAGAACGTCGGCAAGCGCTTTTCAAAAGATCGGCCGGCGATCTTCGAGGGCGTCGATCTCGAGCTTCGCAGCGGCGAGTATCTTGCCATCATGGGCGAGTCAGGCGTCGGCAAGTCGACGCTGCTCAATTTATTGGCCGGACTCGACACCCCCGACGGCGGGCGTGTGGTTCTGGAGGGTGTCGATCTGGCCACGCTGGACGATGACGCCACGACGCTGCTGCGGCGCCGCGCGGTGGGCTTCGTGTTCCAAGCCTTTCATGTCCTGCCCTACTTGTCGGTCGAACAAAATGTCGCGCTTCCCCTGGACCTGCTGGGTGTCGCCGAGCCCGAGCGCGGCCGGCGCACGCAGGAAATGTTGCGGGCCGTGGGAATCGAGGCACTCTCCCAACGCCACACCCGCGAACTCTCGGGCGGCGAGGTGCAACGCGTTGCCATTGCGCGTGCCCTGGTGCATCGGCCGCGTCTGGTGCTGGCGGACGAACCGACCGGGAACCTCGACGCGCGCAGCGCCGCAGGGACGCTGACGCTGCTGCGTACCCAGATCAAGGCGAATGCCGGCGCGGGTATCCTCATTACGCATTCACGCGCCGCGGCGGATACCGCGGATCGCATCGTCCTGCTCGAGGCGCGCGGACTGAAAGCGCTGGAATCGGCGTGAGCCGTGCCGGCTCATACGGGATTTGGCGCATCCTGTTGCTGGCGCAGATACGAGAGCAACCCACGCGCTTTCTGGTCACGGTGATGGCGCTGGCGCTGGGAGTGGCCCTGGGTTCCTCGGTTTACCTGGTCAATACCTCCGCGCTCAATGAATTCGGCCTGGCCACCAAACGCCTGGTCGGCGAGGCCGACATCGTGGTGCGCGGCCCGCGCGACGGATTCTCCGAACAGGTGTTCGTCGACCTGGCACACGCGGCATCGGTCAGCGCGTTGAGCCCGGTGCTGGAACTGGACGTCGCGCTTTCCGGCCGCAAAGAAACTCTCAAGGTACTGGGGCTCGATCCCTTCAGGGCTGCCGTTCTGCAACCGGCGATCATGGGCGACATTGGTGAAGGTGTGTTTCAGTTGTTTGATACCGATGCGATCTACTTGAGCAGCGCCGCAGCGCAGCAACTCACGCTCAAGCGCGGCGACCTGCTGCAAGTCACCGTCGGAAGTACTCCCAAGGCGCTGCGCGTGCTCGGCATCCTGGCGCCGGGCACGTATCCGCAGCCGCTTGGGCTGATGGACATCGCCTCGGCGCAGTGGGTATTCAACGCCCTCGGCCGCGTGAATCGCATCGACGTTCGCCTCGCACCCGGCACCGACGTGGACTCGTTTCGCCGCGATCTCGGCACGAAACTTCCCGCAGGCGTTCTGGCGGTGGCACCGCAAGTCGAGCGCGACCGGGCCGTCACGGTGACGAAGGCCTATCGGGTGAATCTGAACATGCTCGCGTTGGTGGCCTTGTTCACCGGTGCCTTCCTGGTGTTTTCCACCCAATCGCTCTCGGTGCTGCGCCGACGCCGCTCACTCGCCCTGCTGCGTGCGCTGGGGGTGACGCAAAGCCAGCTGCGCAACGCCCTGCTCGGCGAGGGTCTCACCTTGGGGCTGCTCGGCTCGCTGCTCGGCGTGGTTCTCGGCATGCTCATCGCCGCGGCCATCCTCAAGTTCCTCACTGCCGATCTTGGCAACGGCCAGCTGCGCGCGGCAGGCGCCTCGTTGCGCACGGCGCCGCTGCAGATGGCGGCCTTTTTTGCGATCGGCATCGTGGTGGCCTGCATCGGCGCGTGGGTGCCGGCGCGCAACGCCGCTGCGCAACCGCCGGCACGCGCGCTAAAGGGCGGTGATGGGGACTTCAAGGCCGTGGCCAGAACCGGCTGGCGCTCCGGCGTTGCGCTGCTGGTGGTGGGATCGGCTCTGGCGTGGCTGCCGCCCATCGGCGGATTGCCCGTGTTTGGCTACACCGCCATCGGCGCGCTCTTATTGGGCGCGGTATTGCTGGTACCCGCGGTCACCATGCGGGGCTTGGGTCTTGCGCCACGGACGCATCGCATCGTCTTGGACACCGCGGTGTCCCAGCTGCGCGAGAATGTGGGCCTGTCCGCCTTGAGCCTCGCATCCATCATCGTCAGCTTCAGCCTGATGGTGGCGATGGCCATCATGATCTATTCATTCCGCATCTCCTTCGATCATTGGCTGGGCAAGCTTTTGCCCGCGGACATGCAGCTGCGTGAACCTTTCGGCAACGACACGGCGTTCTGGTCCAAAGACGATCAGGTGAAGCTCGGCGCAGTGACCGGGATCGCCCGGGCGGAATTTCGAAAAACCCAGCCGGTGCTTCTGGATCCGGCGCGTGCGCCGGTCACCTTGATCGCTCGCGGATCCAGGGACGGGGATGCCGCCGCGGAGTTGCCGTTGATCCGCAGCGCACCGCCAAAGCCCGCCGAAACGACCCCGGCGGCATGGGTTTCGGAGGCGCTGCAGGATCTTTACGGCTACAAGATAGGGGATGCGCTGGAGATTCCGCTGGCAGGCCGGACCCATAAATTCTTGATTGCCGGTGTCTGGCGCGACTACGCACGACTGTCCGGCTCAGTCGTCGTCTCCAGGCAAGCGTATACAGCCGCCACCGGTGATGAGACCGCCAATGAAGGTTCTCTATGGTTGAACACGGGGGCAGATGCCGACACGGTCGCGAGGAACTTGCGACAAGCCGTGGGCAACGAAGATGGCCTGGAGATTATCACCAGCACGGCGCTGCACGAGCGTTCGCTGCAGATATTCGATCGCGCCTTTGCCATCACCTATGCACTCGAAGTCATTGCGGTCATCATCGGACTTACCGGGGTGAGTTTTGCGGCGAGCTCAACTGCCCTCGCCCGCCGCGCGGAGTTCGGCATGCTGCGGCACGTCGGCATGCTGCGCCGGCAGATCATCGGCATGCTGGCCGATGAGGGAATTTTGACCGGTGCCTTCGGCGTGGTCTACGGCCTCGGTCTCGGAGTCGCATTGAGCTTGGTGCTGGTCTACGTCATCAATCGCCAATCCTTCAATTGGAGCATCGATTTGGCCGTGCCCGTGTGGCAATTGGCATTGCTGAGCGCCGTGTTGGTCGCCGCCGCCGCCGTCACCGCCATTTGGAGCGGCCGCGCCGCACTCAGCCAGGATGCGGTGCGCGCCGTGCGTGAGGATTGGTGAGAAAAGCACTCATGCTGCTGCGCGGTTGCCTGCTCGGCGGTTGCCTGCTGGCAATGCTAGCGCCGGCGGGTACCCGATATGCGCCGGTGGTTTCGGGACAGCCGTTGAAGTTTCCCCAGGACTTCGGCAGCCATCCGCAGTTTCGGACCGAATGGTGGTATGTCACCGGCTGGCTGACCACCGAACACGGCGAGTCTCTTGGATTTCAAATCACCTTCTTTCGAACCAAGCCCGACATCGAAGACGGCAATCCGAGCGCCTTCACGCCGCGCCAACTCTTGGTCGCGCATTGTGCGCTCAGCGATCCGAAACGCGGCAGACTCTGGCAGGACCAAAAAATCAGGCGTGCCGGCCTGAAACTTGCCGAGGCTGCCGAAGGCAACACCCATGTCTGGATCGATACCTGGTCTTTGCATCACGCCGATCAAACCTATACCGCAAAGATCGACGCGGACGAATTCTCCCTCGATCTTTCGCTTGCCGAGACGCAGGCCGCCTTGATCAATGGAGACGGCGGGGTCAGCCGCAAGGGACCTGACCCGCAGGCGTCGAGCTACTACTACAGCCTGCCGCATATGCGAGTGGCGGGGGTCGTCTCGCGCAACGCCGCCAAGGATCGAGTCACCGGCGAGGCCTGGTTCGACCACGAGTGGTCCAGCGAGTATCTCGATCCTGAAGCCGCCGGCTGGGATTGGATCGGCATCAATTTCACCGACGGCGCCGCGCTGATGGCATTTCGAATTCGCGGCCTGAAGGGGCCGCCGCGTTGGGCCGGCGGGACCCTTCGCGGCGCTGACGGCGCAATCCACATCCTCGAACCCGCTGATGTGGACTTCCGGGCGGGCCGGCGCTGGGTATCGCCGCGCACCGGCATTGCCTATCCGGTCGAGTGGATGGTTCGGGCCGGCGCGCGCGAGATCAGTCTTCGGCCGCTGCTTGACGATCAAGAGAACGACACGCGGCTGTCGACCGGCGCCATCTACTGGGAAGGCGCAGTGAAGGCCTACGAGCAGGACTCTCCCGTCGGTCGCGGCTACTTGGAATTGACGGGATACGGCGAACCCTTGAAGTTGCGATGAGCAACGCTCCCGACGCGGCCGGCGGGTGTCGGCCGAGGTCCTAGGTCTTGAACAAGCTGCGCAGCCGATTGAGTCTGCGGCGCCAGAAAAACGACAAAAAATGTCGATGCGAATGGCGATCGGATCGCAGAATCCGCAACAACTCCGGAAATATCCCGCCGTGCATCAGGTAACTCTTGCGCTGCTGCTGGTTATCAGTGCGCAGGTGCTCGAGCCACGGCGACTTGCGGATGTGCTTGCTCAATTTCACCGGCGTGGTGTACTGCAAAATATAAGCAAGTCTCGATGAGGCGGTTTTGTTGCCGAAGGCGCCGTGCACGGTCAGGCCGTGGTGAATGATCATGGCGCCCGCCGGAATGGGACGCACCGCCGCGGTCTGCGCATCGAAACCCTCGAAACACTCGATCGTGTTGGCGCCCTTCGCTCCGCCGTGCAACCGATGCGGCAGCAATCCTAATAGATGCGATCCCGGTATGTATGCCATGGCACCGTTGTCGAGCGTGCTTTCGGTGACCGCGATCCAGATGCTCAACTCGTTATAGTCGAAGCCCGGCTCACGGAACGCTTCGTCCTGATGCCAGGGAGTGGGATGGCCGCGGTGACTGGGCTTGAAGATCGCGTGGTCACCGGCAAATTCGGCATCGGCTCCCAAAAGTTGCCGGGCCGTGGCCAAGGCGGTTTTTCGATACGACAGTTTCCGCAGCTCGGTGGCGTACATCGATGGCTGCAGCACACTGGGCGAGGTCATGTCTCCGGCACCGTCTTTGGATGCCAGATTATCTTTGGAGGTCAAATCCAGATTTCTGCCTTCGCTGCGCCGCTCGCCGCCGAGAATCATGCGCATCAGAATATCGCGGCACCACTCCAGCTCGGCCGCAGGTATCTGCGGTTTCTCGATGACGAGAAATCCCAGCCGAAAGAATTCATCGACCTGTTCTGCAGTAAGCGGTTGTTCCAAAGATATATGTCCGGAAAATCTTGGATATGATAGCCCGAGCTTGTTGATGTTGTAAGCTTGTTGCTTTCGTACGAGTTAACATTAATCGCAATTTCAGACGTGGCGACCGCACCACGGCACCGAGAGTGAGTATGTTGCGCCGATATTCCGTCATGACTGCTTGCCTGTTGGTATTGGTCTTTCCCGCAGCGCAGAGCATTGCCGATTCGTTGCGTCAAAATCCGGGCATGACCGCTGACGATTCCTGTCTGCCATTCACCATGCCCGTCTCGGACGCCCTGTTCAGCTCCACTAAAAAAGTATTCGCCCATTATTTTTATCCATTTCCACTGTCCGTGGAGAACAAACCGGCGTCAGACGATTACTACAACCGCAACTACCTGAATCCTCAGGGCGAGAAGGCAAAGTGGGCCGCGAACGGAGGATTTTTGCGCCAACGACCGTTGCCTATTGGCGACAATTCCGATCATAACTGGCAGCTATCAAACATGCAGCGCGAAGTGCGCATGGCGATTGCCCGCGGCATCACGGGTTTTACCTTCGATGTTCTTTCCGCCAAGGATGCCACGGGCGCAGATTCGCGTTTGCAGTTGCTGCTGAACGCGGCCCACAACGTGGATCCACGTTTCAAGATTCTCGTCATGCCGGACATCTCGGCCCTGAAATCCGATGCGGACGCAGTGATCGGCAGCATCGCCACGGTGGCAGCCAGTCCCGCAGGGTATCGCCTCGATGATGGACGGCTCGTGGTCACAGCCTTCAATGCCGGCGCCAATCCGCCGGATTGGTGGACCTCGGTTTTCGCGCAGCTCAAGGCCCGCGGCATCGCGGTCGCCTTCGTTCCCACGTTTCTGGGCTGGAAGGCACAGGCGGGCGCATTCGCACCGATCAGTCATGGATTTGCCGATTGGGGTACCGCCACCGCCGGCGTGTCGGAGAGTATGAAAAGCGATGCCGAAATGGCGCACAAGAATTACGGCAAGATATTCATGATGCCGGTCGATCCGCAGCAATACCGCCCGAAGGATTCGATTTATTGGGAGGCCGGAAACAGCGGAGCTTTCCGCAATGCCTGGACGAGCGCCATCGATGGGAATGCCGAATGGGCCCAGCTCGTCACTTGGAGCGATTTCTCGGAATCCAGTGAAGTTGAGCCCTACACCGACGCGACCCTGCGCACGGATATCGGCACCGGCTACTACGATCTGAACGCCTTTTACGCCGCATGGTTCTTGACGGGTACACAGCCGCGGATTACCCATGACGTACTGTATTTTTTCTACCGCCGCGAACCGACCGATGCCGCAAGCCCGGCACAAACCGCACCCAATAAAGTCGTCAATGGCACCCCTGAGAACGATATAGAACTGCTGGCATTTCTAACCGCGCCCGGAGACCTGAAGATCACGATTGCCGGACATACCTCGGTGCAGCACGCGCCGGCGGGCATTACCTCCTTCAAGGTGCGCACAGCGCCCGGCACACCCCTCTTTGCGCTCGAACGCGGCGGCTCGGACGTGATCTCCTTCCAGGGACCCATTCAAATCTTTGGCAGCGGCGGTCTCCCCTCCGGTGTGATCGACATGACATATTGGAGCGGAAGCGCATC
>Ga0210398_10000750_pt1 | contig 35694 bp, 41 predicted proteins | sample IncBWC4OmetaG_FD_161047 | JGI IMG/M metagenome (GOLD analysis project Ga0210398, IMG submission 161047) | Forest soil microbial communities from Barre Woods Harvard Forest LTER site, Petersham, Massachusetts, United States - Inc-BW-C-4-O | ecosystem: Environmental > Terrestrial > Soil >... | reverse complement strand
CATGTGGATCATTACCTATCTCTGGTTCACGGCAGCCCCCAACGATACGGAGTGCGGCCCCGTATACCAAGCAATCGGTGCCAAGAACGGATTTAGCTCCGACGGATTTCCCATTATCTTGACTCCCTTTGAAACCAACGTGGAGCTCGAGGGCCACATGACGGCAAGCGGTCAACCCCACCCTTGCGGAGCTGAAGCCCAGGAAGACGTGAACGGCACGGACGGAGGGGCAGTCTGGCTGGTTTGTCCGGGCATTCCCGACCCACGAGCCGGCGCCATCGCTCCCGACGCGTTCCTGGACCAGGTGCGAAATTCCAATGGCAGCCCGGAAAATCCCGCTCTGACTGTTAACTTCCTTAGCCTGCAGATCTTCGGAGTGTTCGCCAATCAGCTCGTGCCGAGTCAGCTATCAAAGGTGATGTCAGCGGCAAGCGCAGCTAACTAGTTTGAGGGGAGGACGTAGAAGCGGTTACCAGAGCTAAGAGGCCCCTGGCATGGCTTAAGGCCCCGCCAGGGGCGGATTTGTCTCGGGAGTGCAAGAGGATGCCCAAGCCAAAGAGAAAGAGGGTTACTCGCCGCAATTTCATCAAGCTGGCCGTCGGAGCGGCGGCTATGGGGCCGTTTTTTGTATTTAGGCCTAACGCTTTCGCCAGCGAGAATACCTTGAAGGTCGCCAAATGGGCGCACTTCCTCCCCGAATTCGATGATTGGTTCATTAACGTAGTGGCTGCGGAGTGGGGCAAGCAGAACCATACCCAGGTCACAGTCGATGTGATCCCCGTGGAGGAAATTCGCGACCGCGCCTTCACTGAAGTCAATGCCGGCAAAGGTCACGACATATTTATTTTTCCCTGGCCTCCAGCCGAATACCACCAGCATGCGATCGATCATACCGGGATCTATCAGACGGTTGCTGCCAAGTACGGCGCTATTCAGCAGCTCGCGCACCGTTCGACTTTCAATCCGAACCACAAGAAATACTTCGCTTTTGCCGATTTTTGGGCGCCCTCACCGCTGCATTTCTTTCAGGACTATTGGGCCGAGGTTGGCATGCCCTTGGGTCCGGTGCATTATGGAAGCCTGTTGAGCGGCGGTAAGAGGCTGCGCGACAAGCTGGGCATCCCGTGCGGTCTGGCGTTCAGCCCAACCTTGGAGGGCAATGTCACGCTGCATACCCTGCTTTACTCCCACCGCGCCCTGATCCTCGATTCGCGGGGCGATCTGATTTTCAACAAGGACGCGTTTGCAGCCACGGCCGTGAACTACATCCATTCCCTCTATCAGGAGGCGGGAACGCCCGAGCAGCTCACTGGGGGGAGCGGCGGCAGCGTGGGCGCCATGCTGGGACATAAGAGCTCCGCCGCCATCAATGCCATCAGCCTGCTGCGCGCAGCCGAAAAACAGAACCAAGACCTGGCTCGGAAGCTTTGGATCCAGCCGCCATTGCTCGGAACCAGCGGCATGGGCGTGACCGCCCTCCCGCATGTCACCAATTGTTCGGTGGTGTGGAACTTTGCTCGGAACCAGGAGGGAGCCAAGCAATTCGTGGGTGATCTGATCGACACTTCCCGGACCGGGTACGAGAAAAGCTTAGGTGTCAACTTTCCCATTTACCCCAAAACTGTTCCTGATATTATCGTCCGGCTCTCCAAGGACCCGCGGGCCAATCCGCCCTCCAAATACACGGTGCTAAAAGATGCGTTGCACTGGACCCCGAACCTGGGCGTCCCCGGATTTGCGACGCCGGCATTTATGGAGATCTTTAACACCTTTCTTGTCCCCCGGATGGCGCAGAGCGTTCTCAAAGGTGAGCGCAGTTCCGAAGAGGCTGCCGCGATCGCGGCCGCGGAAATGCAGCGTATCGTCGACAAGTGGAAACAAGTCGGTTGACCGGCAACAGCCCGCCACTCGATTGAGTCGGGTAGCAGGGCAGAAAAAAGAAGGCGGAAGGGATTATCGTATGAACCCCCAGACAGCCAAATGCGCGTTGCTTACACTCATACTGATGACCTCGCGGCTAGCCCTGCCGTCGGTCCCGGTATCTCACCAGTCCCCCGAATTTACTCTCTACGACTCATCCGGCAAGACCGTGCTGCTTTCCAGTCTTCAAGGTAAAGTGGTGGTGCTGGAGTTTCTTTTTCTCAATTCTCAGCACTGCCTGCGCGTCGCTAAAACACTGAATAAACTGCACGCCGAACTTGGGCCCGGCGGCTTCCTGCCGGTAGGTGTCGTCTTCGATCCGCCCAACGCTGCCAATCCCGGCGGACAATACCTGGCCACGATGGTGGACTATCTGAAACTAAGTTATCCAGTTGGTTACTCTCTCAAGGCCGACGTAGATAAGTACTTGGCCCGCTCGGGAAGTGAGATCTTGAACATTCCTCAGATCGTGGTTATCGACCGCGCAGGCGTGATCCGCGCAGCCAGCGGAGGTGCCGGCGGCGATCCCCGCCTGGAAGACGAAGATTCGCTGCGTGCCCTGATTAGCAATCTGCTCAAGGAAGGATCGACTGCAAATAAATCAAGAGCAGGTCACTAACCGCGAATTAAGGCAGGTCTAAGATCACGCTTCTCAGCAAGGCGGTTTTGCTGCCCGAGCAAAAAGTGGGGCGACTCTACGGGAACAGAATGAGTTTTATTTCCTACTCCGCCTGAGCCAAGAGGCAGCACAGTGACATTCCAACAATGCACCTCTTTTCTGACCGGCACCGATCGGCCAACGACATTTTCGCCTCGGTGGTCGATGGCCCGGGTTTCTAGCGCAGTCGCTTGGGGGCAACGTATCTTTGTTGTCTCCTGTCACGGGCCGTCGTACCAACACAGTGCTTAGTCGGGCAATCTCACGATTCGAGCATCGTCTTGAGGTTCGAAATGATCTCACGGGCGCGATCCTGGTTCATCTTCTCGAATACGGGCTGTGATGCGAACCGGGCGACTACATTGCCCGGAATCTCATATTGCACATCCAATGTCACTTGCGCGTTCGCCCCATTGGGTTCGATCTTGTAAGTCCACGTGCTTGGATTGCCCGTTATCGTTTGAAATTCGAATACCCTCGGCCGCTCGCTGCGAATGCATTTCGAATTGCCTGAGACTACCAGACCAAACCAGTCGAATTCGTACTCCCATGTCTGACCAGGTTGCGCCGTAGCGGGTTGCACGTTGTGGATACGCGAAAGCCCCGGGATGAAGCTTGTTGCTCGGCTCGCTTCGGCGACGTAATCGTAGACCTTTTGCGGCGGGGCGGAAATGGTTGCTGAGTGGCTTGCTTTTCCGGTGGGCATTATTCCTCCTCAAGTAAGTGAAAGCGAGCGGCCTTTAGCAGCGTGGTCGCGACCAGAGATTGTTTGGCCGCCGAGAAGCCCTGCAGTCGGATTGTAATCCTCGTCACCCAGCGGCATTCGTGCCACGTAATAAACCCGCGCTCATCGTTCAGCTGAATATGTCCGGGCTGGGGCGTGTGCGATAACCATATCAAATCGAGGGTTGAACTGAAAATCTTTTCCCAGTGGGGAGGAACGCGCCGGAACGCAACCCAGCTCTCTTCCAGCGCATCGTCACTCCGCCTCGACACTCGCCAAACCCGCCTGCCCGGATGGAAGAATCGTAGCCGGATCATTTCGTGGCCTTGAGAAAACCCTGAATCCCGTGCCGATCCGCAGATGTGGCGAGCCTGAGAAAGCCCGCGCTTCGAGCCACGGCCGCGAGGTCATCGGCCGAACGGTACCGCGCATGCAACTCCGCCAACCGTAAAAGGTAATCCGAGAAACGAAGGCAGCGCATCGCACTCGTCACCATGACGCCTCCAGGCCGCAAGACACGATGGAAAGCTGCGTACAATGTGGCCAGCTGTTCGTCATCTAGAAATTCTCCCAACCCCGTCGACGTGATGAAATCAAACTCGCCCGCATAGGTCCTTATATCCAAGGCATCGCCATGATGTGCGATAAGGGCAATGCCGTGCTGGCCGGCAAAAGTCTCAGCTTGGCGCAAGACATCATCGTCGAGGTCCAGGACATGGAATCGTATTCCGGTTGTCAATCCTCCAGCTCCGCGGAACTGTTCCACTGCGGCGATGAACTCGCGAGGAATGCCACAGGGAACACTTAGAACGTCCAAGGATGCCTGGTCCGTCGAACGCTCCCGAAGAAACTCGCACAGCTCGTCGCGAGCCATGAAAAAACGACTGCGAAAGGACTCAACCGCTCGCATGCTCAGAATCCGCTTATCTAACCAGCGCCCGATTCCGTACGAGCCTGAAGGTTGGCCTAGATAGATATGGTCCGCGAAACGGTAGCTGCCGGAATTCTCGAACCCCTCGCGAGCGAGATCGGAAGTCCGCAGCAGCCAGTAGACTGGCAACTCCAGCACTCGGCCACTGCGCAGTAGTTTGCCAGCGATGGAGGAGGATCGCCGGGTTCGGTTATGGAATTCAGCCATCGGGTCCGTTCTACACCCGCATGAAGGCGGCTATCATTTCCCTGATCACCTCGGGCGTTCCGGCCGCGATAGTGAGTGCCCGCGCGTCACGATAGAAGCGGCTTGTCCAATGATCGTCCATGTAGCCGAGGCCGCCATGAATCTGGAGACACTGCGTGATGACCTGCTGCGCCACCTGGTAGCTGAAGAGCTTCATCATGCAGATCTGGGAGGTAACAGACTCTCCCGCGATCCAACGAGAAAAAGTAAGGTAATTGAGGGAGCGAGCGGCTTCAAGCTGGGTGGCCATATCGGCAAATTCGTGCCGTATGACCTGGAACTGGTTGATGGTGTTTCCAAAAACCCTTCTCTCGCGCGCAAACGCCAGCGTTTTCTGCATGGCATAGTCTGCCCAGGCAACACAGGCAAGGCCGCCAAAAAGCCGCTCGCGATTGAGAGCCCGCTGGATCTGTCCGAAGCCTTCGCCCGCCGAGCCGAGAACTTGGCCGCGCTTCACCACGCAGTCGTCGAAGCGAATACGACCCGTACCTGAAGCGGACAGTCCCAGGGTACGCAGCCGCTCAATCGTAACGCCGTTGCTCTGCGCCGATACGAGGATCAGCGTAAGCCTTTCTTCAGTCAATTCAGGGATTCGCGCTGCGACAATCAGGAAGTCGGCAAAGGCGGCATTCGTGATGTAGGTTTTTTCTCCGTGCAGGATCAGGTTATCGCCCGAGATGTCCGCCCTGCACTCGAGGGCAGCAAAATCGGATCCGGATGCAGGCTCCGTAACCGCCATAGCGCCCATCATCTTGCCGCTGCTCACTCCGGGAACGTACATCGCCTTCTGCTCGTCAGTGCCGAAGTCTTCGAGCAAGGGAATAATGAGGTTCGACTGGACCAGGACACTTAAGGCGAATCCTAGCGACTCACAACGCGGCAACTCCTCGGCAACGATCCCATTCCGCCACGGGTCGGACTGGAATAATCCCTGTTGCGCACATTCCAGAAGGACTGATCGTGGGAACTCTCCCCCATCCTCCCAAGCCATCGAACGAGGCCGGAGTTGCCGGTCGATAAACGCGCGCACTTGTTGGCGGAATTGTTCGTGCCCGGCAGAGAAGAAGTTAGTCATCATTCATAGTTCATGCGGGAGAGGGCATGACCCGGCGGAACGCGTCGATCACATCCTGTACTGTTCTTAACCGCCACAGATCGTCTTCTTTAATCTCGATCTTGAATGCGTCTTCGAGTGACATTACACACTCGAGCTTTTCAAGCGACTCCATATCGAGATCCGAGAGCTTGGCTTCAGGCTTGATTGCGGCAACCGGCACGCCTGAAGCCCGGCTGATGAGTTCCGTTACTTTATCTTCAACATTCACGGTGCGCACCTTCCTCAGGGAAATCGCTGGCCAGCCGCGAATGCAGCTGTTCGGCGACCTTTTCATCTATATCGCGCCACTTCTCTCGCGTCGCGGCAACTTGCTCTGCGGGCATGCCGGCAATCAACTGCTCCGCCCAGCCGTTTTCACCGCTGTGTGCCTCTTCATCCTGAATAATCCGCTGCAAGGTTCGCCGTACGTGCGGGTGCACGTCAGGGCGCTGCAAGTGCTCGCGATAGCTCATCAGCACGCGTGCTTCGAGAATCTCCGAAAGAACGAGCAAATCAACCATGTCTTTTGGGATGCCACCGTCCTGAGAATAGTGCATCTGGATCGTCTCGCTTGAGGGATCGATCGCACCACCGAGCTGCGCCATCACTTCGGTGAGAAGAGCGGCATGATGTGCTTCCGTAGCGCAATGACGAGTCGCTCCTACCAGCACATCGGGGCTTGTAACACTTCGAGCCAGACGGCCCATCAAAAGCGCTCCATGCAGTTCGCTGTTACGATACAAGTTCAGCAACCAGAGTTCACGTTTAGTAAGCGGCATGCATTCCCGCCTTGGCGAAATCGGAGAGTCCAATCCCGCAGAGCCGATGCATCTTCTGATCCAGCGTCAGGATGGCCTGCAGATCGTTCTTCTCTGAAATAGGTGTGCTGGCTACGACGTCAGTCCCGATGTGACGAAAATTCAGGCCGGCATTGAGACAGCGGTCGCGCGCACCGGAGTCCATCCGTACCCGTGGTTCCAGGAGGTCAAAGGCGAATTGCGCATGACGGAATTCGTCCTTGGCGATGAAAGCACAGATCCGCGCCAAAACCGGCTCCTCTGCCTGGCGCGAGGCGCGCAGGAAAAAATAAGCCGCGAAGTGTTCGCTGATCATGTAGCGGGTAAGCTCCGCGAGTGGGTCCGCAATCACGTTTCCCAGGTTTCGCTGGCGCACCGCGACGAGTTCCTCGTCGCTTACCGGCCGGTACTCCACCATATTCAAGTATCGGTTTAATACGTAAAAATGCTTGTAAGATTCGTAGAGTTGCACGGAAAACACCGAGGTCACGTCGAGTTGGTCCCACATGCACCGCATCAGGCCAGACGTGTAAATGGGGAAGTAGGACTCGATCAGTGCCGAGTCGTGCATCTGGTCGAGCAAGATAGGCTGACTTAAGGCTCGATCGCGATCGATCTCATTCCACGCGACATCGATTTCAAGGATCCAGCGCTGCAGTTCCGCGGTTGTCAAATACTCATCGTAAATCATCTCTGCTCCTGCTCGACCAGCCTGAAGGCCTCATGCGGCCCGAGTGTTACTGCCAAGGCTAGAGCCCAGCGCTCCAGTCCAAAGGCAACACAACCGGAATACGCCTCTGTGCCGTCTTCCAGCCGAAATCCGAAGCGGCGCGAAAAGAACGTGTCGTGAAGATTAAAGGAAGAAATTGCCAGCCGCGTTCCCGCCGCATCCAGCTGCGCACGCAGTTCGAATTTCAGGCCCTTGATTTGCTGCAGCAGCTTCCTGCCCCGAGCTTCACCGCCAGCCAAGAACGAATCAGTCGCCACCTCGAGTTGCACGGCTAGCTGAAGCGATTGCGCGAGCGCCAATATGCGATCCATCCATTCCTGCCTCCGTTCCCGTACCCATGCGGCAGACCCGACGAACACAATCTCCCTCATCGTAAATGCCCGCAAGCGGCCCGGCTCCTTGTTGTCCTCGTTGCGGCGGCAGCGCGCGACGCAAGTCCAAACGCTGGGCTCCTGGAGAGAAGTGGCGGCGAGTCTCGCGTAGCAGTGATAACAGACTGCCGGAGGCATGCAGCCCCGCTCCGACTGCTCCACAGTACTGCCAGGAAAAGATTCAAAGTAACCTGCGCGTTCCAGAATTGAACGCTCGATCAAGGGGGGCACCGGCAACTCGTGGGCGCGCGCTTTGATCGCGAGCTCGACGACTTTCGAATCGACCCAGTCGACAAGTGCCGACATATGAGGACCCAACAGGGCCTCGCGGCCAGAAGGCACCCACTCCTGGAGGCGCGCTAGCTGCGTCATCGGATCCGCAATGCTGATTTCTCTCGTGGTCATTATTATTTATACCCAAAGTGCTCAACGATCATGGTCACGGTTCGAAAGTTCTTCATCACGATCTCTTCATCCGGGATGTTACGGCCGATCATCAGCTCCACAAAGGCGATCAGTTTCAAGATCTTTAACGAGTCGATCCAACCCTCCTCGAATAACGGCGTATCAGGGGTGGCTCGACGCGCGGGATCGGTCAACAATTCGCCGTTAATATAGTTGAGCAACTTGTCGCGCGTGTCGCTCACGCCCCCCCGCCTCCTGCCAGGGTATAGTGTTCACCCCAGCCGCTCTCCACCAGCCAGCGGACGACCTGCGGGTAAAATTCCGGCAGGCTGGGCTTGAGAAGCCCCTTCGCTTGCAGGGAGCGAGCGCATTCGACATCGCTGAATATTTTTGAATACACCAGCTGAGGAACGAAGTGTTTGATGATCGCAACGCTGCTTCGCAGGATATTGTCGCCGACTTCTTCTACGGAGCGAGCAAACAATTCAAAAGTTGGCAAGTCAACAATGGCAGGCATCTCAATGGCGCGTTTTCTCCACGACGGCCGACAACGTAGAAACGCCTCGCGAGTCAATTCGAGGAGGCGGGCCAGTGTAAGAGCATTTTCACCGCCACAGATGTGGAAGGTCCGGCCCGCCAGAAAATCCTCCACTGCAAAATGCTCGACTGCCGCGGCTGCATAGTCCACCGCAATCAGGTCCACTAAACTGTCCGGTTTCCCTGGAATCATGGGCGCGAGTGAATTGTAGTAGAGCCTCAGGGCATGATGGATCGCCGCCATCCGCCTGACTTCGCCGGTTGTCGAACCGAGAACTGTGCTCAGCCGCAGGACTGAGATAGGCAACCCGCTCATACTTTCGCGCAACAGGAGTTCCGCCTCATACTTCGACTGCTCGTAGGAATTTACAAATCCCGAGGTATGATCCAAGTCTTCTTCGCGGATTGTGCCCGTGCGCTTGCCAGCAACATGGACCGTGCTTAAGGCCGCGAATGCCTTGAGTCGTGGGCAATGCGACGCAAACGCAAGCAGGTTATTCGTGCCTTCGAGGTTTACGGTACGCGCTTCATCGAGCGAAGCCGAAAACCGCGTGTTGGCAGCGGCGTGTACGATCACGTTGATACGATCTAGAATTTCCCGACTGGATTCAGTTGTCATCCCCAAATCCGGGCCCGCGGTGACATCGCCGCGTACTGGCGTCACCTTGCAGGACGAGCCCGTATACTCGGTCTTGTGGAAGAGCGCGAAGATCGCCCTAACGTCATTCCGACGGGCTAGCAGCGGAACGAGTGCTTGCCCAATCATGCCCGTTGCGCCCGTGACTAGGACCGTGTGTGCCATCAATGTTCCAAAACCATGCAGGCCCAATTTGCCCCGAACCCGAATGTGAACAGAAGCAGCTTGTCTCCGTGATGCAGCCTCCCAGTCTCAGCCGCGTCCCGCAAATTAATCCAATTGTCGGCAGCAATCACATGTGCCACTTTGGCTATATTCTCGGCGAACAATTTTTCGCGATCCATCGGGATCAGACCGAGAAGTATCTCCCAGCTGCGCAGCGACACGTTGTGGGGAAGGATGCATGAAATATCTGAAGAATCCAGGTCCGCATCCGCGAGAGTGTCACGAACGATGTTCCGCGCGGTCGGAAAATAAGCTGCCGTGATCTCATTTTTTTGCGCAATCGAGTTCCAGTAGTATCCTTTCGTAACTTGCCGATATGCGAGGATGCGGTTGTGATCGCATTCTTTCTCGAGAAGAACGGCGCAAGCCCCATCGGAAATCACGTTATAGATCATTTCCCGCTTACAGCCTGCAGGTAACACATCAGTGCTCACGCAAAGGGCCCGGCCGGCACTCTTGCTGGAAAGCAGAAAGTCCCTGGCAAGTGTTACCGAGGCCATCAAGCCCAGACACCCTGCTTGGCTCACTCCGAGGGCAGTTGCGTGGGTCAGCTCCAACTCGTACTGCAATTGCGCAACCGGGTAGTTGAAAGCTGAAAGCGGATCGGGAGTCTCGACTGCATGGCAGCCCGGTGTTGCCCCGGCATAAAAGAGCGCACCTATGCTGGCGCGATCTACGCCAGTGGTGCACAGCAGTTTGTTGGTGGCAGCAGAGGCGAGAGCATATGACGACTCCCGGCTCAGTCGCGCGCAGCTGAAGCCAAATTCAGACAATCTGGCCGCGGGGCTGTCGAGCGCGCCTCGTGCTTCGAGCTCATCTACAGAAACCGTCTCCGAACCCAAAACATACTCGACCGCCGAAATGCCAACTTGCATCAACTCACTCCCTTGCTCTGAATTCGAACTCTCGCGAAAACGCCCCTTCCAAGCCTTCATCGAACTATAGTGCCTTGAGCACGAACCGCAGGAAACCCTTGTGACACTTCTCGAAGTGTCATGCTCCTTGCAGCGTGGAGACCACGTTCAAAGCAGGTGGTCCTGAAGTTGAACTGCGTTAGTTCTACGCCAGCCCTGACCAGCGAGAATCTCCACTTTAGCGACGACTAAGTGTGGGACACCGTACCGATGCGGCGAATATCCAGCCCAGGACATAATCTCTTTCCCGACAACATTGAACAACAGCGAAAACGATGATGCGGCTTCGATGATTTCGCGTTTGTCGATCATCAGGCCGTGTCTTTCCAGGCCTTCGGCACCTTCAGTGGCCAGGCGGTGACGAGCTTCTTGGTGCGCAGCGCGGGATCGAGTTTGCCATAACCGTGCGTCAATCGCGCACGACATTCATCCGGGAGTTTTTCGTCATGAGGTTGCATGTCCGCAAGAAATCCGAGGCGCTTGAAGACAGCTCCGTTATCGAACTGCTCCGCGTGACCGATCAAGAGCTCGCCGATATGGCTTGCTGCCATTAAGAAAAATCAGTATAGGTTTTCTTAATAGATAAAGCAGTAATATCCATGCAAACCAAGCATCGTAAGATAGTTACAAGGATCGAACGGCTCGGCCTTGGAAAGGCATTCTCAGCCAAGGATTTCTTGGACATCGCAAGCCGAACCATGATCGATGTCCCCCTCGCTGGTCTCGCCCGCAGGGGAAAAATCCGGCGTATCAAGCGCGGTCTCTATGACATGCCCGGGATGAACGCGGCGCTCGGTTGGGGGAGTTAAGCCCGGACATTGACGAGGCGGCGCGCGCCATCGCCAGAAGGCAGCAATGGAAAATTCGGGGAGAAAACCGCGAGGGCACGTTTCGGTGCCGACGACCGATATCTTGACAGCAGGCAGCGGATTCGATCAGCCGGTAATGATCGTATTGGCGTCGAGCCGACTCCTTGAGCTCGGTGCGCGGTTGTGACGTGGTTCCCGTGTCCTCCTCCCAGACCGTGCGAAACGGAAAAGCCTGAGCGCTGACAGTCCATTTTGTATGCTATCTATTTCGACGGTGCGAGAATCGCATCCAGCCGATCAGGCGTTGTCTCGACTCGCTCCAGATGCGGGTAGCGCATTCCGCCATGGTAGTCGAGAGAAACTGTGACAAACTCGTCGCCGCGCTTAAGCAAGAGCTTGATCGGCTCCTTGGTTTTCTCCGCGGCGAGGATGCTTTCGCGCAGTCCCGCAGCCGTATACTTCTGGTCGTTGACGGCTTGCAGTTGCATATCCGGCGTCATGCCGGCTTTGAAGGCCAGACTGTCCCACCCAACACTGTCAAGGCTGCCATGGGAATCAGGGCTGCCAATATCTGACTTCAGCGAGAAGCCAAGTGATGTAGCGAAGCTCACTCCGCGAACGCTTTCTGCCTTCTTCAGCCAGTCCGGTTGGTTATCGTTGTACACGAGTCGATAGCCGCCCTGCGCGATGCCGTTCTCCGGCACGTTCGGGTTGACTGCGTAAACTCGCGTGCGGAAGAATGCTGCCCAATCGTAGACCTGCACCGTGTTCAACGCTTTCACAAGCTCGTCGAATGTATAAGACGAGGTGATATAGCTGGCATTGTCGATCCCGAAAAAGAGCCTTGCGAAATCGTCAAGAGACTTCTTACCGCCGCTCAACTCGCGGATCTTCGTGTCGGCGTCGAGCCAAATAAGGTCCGACTCCAGGTAGTAGTCGTAGGCACGCTGCCAACTGGGCCAGACCATCGCGGTGGCTCCGTGGGACGAAGCAATGGGCTCGTTGGTCGTGTCTTCCAAAGAGCGCCACGTGCGGCCCGGGCTGATTTCGAAGTTGGCAGCGATTTGGGCGAATACATCGCGGGTCTCGTCGGGAGTACGCATTCCGGAACGCGCTGCGAGCACATTGCCGTAATAGTCCGTCAAGCCCTCATAAACCCATAGCAGGTCGTTGCCCATCGGCACGTTGAAGTTGGGTGTCCACAAGTCAGCCGGCCGGCGGAACTTGCCGTTCCACGAATGCGTGTACTCGTGGGGCAGCAGAGCCCGGCCGGAAACTCCAGCACCCCAGTCGGTAAAGTAATTGGCACGCGTGCCGTCCTCGCTCGATTGGTGGTGCTCCAAGCCTTTGCCGCCGACCGTGTCGCTAAGAGAAAAGAGAAAATCATAGTGATCATAGTGATGCGAATTGAAAAGCTTCTGCGCCTCAATCACAAGGTTCTTGTGGTATTGCAGTTCTTCCGGAGTGATCTCGAGATCGGCAGGTTTGTCGGCGAAGACATCGAGGTACACCAGGTTTTCCGGCCCAGTGGACAGGTCTAAACGCTTGAAGTTGGCGCCCGCATAGAGGGGTGAGTCGACGAGCGTATTCAGGGTCGTATCTTTGAACTGAACCAGGTTGCCGTTCCGCGATTTTACGTCCAGCGCGCTGGCGAATTTCCAGCCCTCCGGCAAACGGAGGGCAGGTTCGAATTTGATATCCCGCGAAAAGTATCCCGCCGGATAGAGAAGCGCGCTGTTCCAGGTGACGTCGGCGAACATTGAGGAAATACGGCCTCGTTTTGGATCCAGCGGGGCCAGGTACTGGAAGTTAATGTCCAGCGTCGTTGCATCCGGCGGCGCCTCGACATGGAACGCGTACATGTTCACGCGGTCACGCACCCAGGCGATGCGGTTCCCATTCGCCGTGACGACAAGGCCGGCAAGTTCGCTCACCGGGTTCGATGGCGCGTGCGTCCCGGGAAGCCACTCGGGATAGAGCAGCGTGATATCGTGGCCTCTTATCGGGATCGTTTCATGCACATTCAGCACGCGATCTGTAACGTTGGTGGCATCGACGAGCAGCGAGATCGTACCGGGGTAGGGCGTGTCAGCCGGCGCAACGATGGGCGGTGGCAGCGGTACCGGCTGTGGGCCCGGTGAGTTCTGCGCATACCCCACGCTGCTGAACGCAAGGGAAAATGTGGCGAAAAGCGCCGTTGCGCTTCGACGACAGAACAACGAATGTGTCACAGGGATTCTCCAGAATGTCCAGGGCATTATATGTTTTGTGGCCCGAATTCTCTGAGCCCGCCTCTACTCTCAGGCCTGCGAGGCATCTCCCCCCTAAGCGCTTAAGAACACGTTTTGGTGTTCGTAGGCCTATTCTTCGTGAACCCGTATGGCCGAAGAGAACTGAAAGGTGCTCGCGTCCTTGTTTCCTCCAGGATGGCGGCAAATGGCGTGGCAGTCAGGTGCGGTCGAGCGATTGCGTGGGTTGCAATCGCCTGACGTGCTGTTGCGAATGCTAATGCTGCCCGTGGTACGGGGTTACTCTTTATGCAAAACCGTTGTGCCCGCAAAAGCTGGCGAACTGGACCAGCATTTCAGATGTCGCATTGCTCAAACGCCTGCGCAAGAGAGAGGAGGCAGCGGAGAGTCATTGAACCGTCTGCCAGTGGGTCCGTACGAACTTATTGTCGCGGATGCCGGCTACTGCTCAGCCGCGGGGATTGAGTATGTCTGGCAACATGGTGCTGATGCGTTGGTTCGCGTCAACCCTCGGAGTTTCGTGGCGTACCCTGTACACGGCAGACGTATCCCCCTCCTTCCGCGATTACGCGCTTTGTCCAAAGTGGGGCAGTGGGCGAATGGCGGGGTTGTGATGCATGGTCAAGGTTCGGCGTTTGCGGGACGGTTGTGTGCCGTAGCAAAGAGCGACCGTGCGATTCAACAGGCTTATCGGCGCTTGCGGCGCAAAGCGAGTAAAAAGCAGATGATCACCGGGCCGAAAACACTCGAATTTGCTGTGTACGTGATCGTGTTTACGACCCACTCCAGCGGTTCGACGGCCGACGTTCTGAGGCTTTGCCGTATGCGTTTGGCAAATTGAGCTGGTTTTTAAGAGATTGAAGAGCCTTGCACACCTTGGGTTTCGCGACCCCTGTCGGCGGAATCCTTGTCTCGGACCGAGAGCGCCAAGCCGATGAATAGCGCAATAGCGAGGAACGACAGAGTCAGCAGAAGTCCGTGCGTTGGCTGGTCTCCGGACCCCTTTTGTGACATTAATCGCCTACTTCAGAATTGTCCTGCAGTTTACGGCTGCGCTGGTCTGCTGCTCGTTACTTGTGAGCAACTGATCAAAACTTGATGTTTCCCTTGCGGCTTGCAGTCCAAAGTCGACGCGTCTTGCCCGGACGGACCATAATTCTCAGAACGGATATCCCGTGTCGGCGGGCATATGACCGTTCACCTTGACCACCTTCATGCCGAGCTTGACGTCCTGGACGTTCACTAGAGCCACAGCCCCGGGATAAAGCACTACTGCTTCCCTTTGCATGCCATTCGAAAACAGACCAACTGGCTCCGCCTGCGCCTCTCCCCGATATACTTGACCCGCCCAATAGCGCTTGTATTCACTCTCTGACATACCCAACAATTTCAACATCACGACCCGCTCGTTTGCACCAGGCGCGCGTACGAATATCTTGACCGGCAGGCCGCCAGCCCAGGTGTGCTTCTCTCCGGCAAAGAGCTTGCGGAGCTCGGGAACACTTAAATTATTCACTGGGTTCTTCTCGTTAACCACGATCGCCACGCTTCCCGTCTGCGCGGCGGCGGAGGAAAGGCCTGCTAGACCCGCGAGGAAGATAGCAACCCATCCGACGATAAGTTTAGTTTGCATAGATCGCTTCAAAACGTAAACGCCAACTGGAAGTGGAGCCCATCAAGGTCCGCCTGGCCCTTTCTCATGGTCTGGTCCAATTGAGCCTTGAAAGCGATGAAGTCACTGAAATCGTATCGCGCGCCAAATGAAGGCCCATAACGAAGATCAATATCCCCGAATAGGCTGCCCGGATTCGCGTTTATATACTGGTATCGGAAAAACGGCCGAACACGGCCAAACTGCTTTGATATCTGCGAATAGAAGGCGGGCATATTAAACACTGTCGAACCCTGCTCGTATACATGCCGGATGAGGAAGCCTTCACTCAGGAACTCGATTCCGTGTCGGACATACACTACATGTCCGTTGACGATGGTCTGGCCGAGCCTGACACTGGGTCCTCGCGCGAAGTCGCTAATCTGATCATGATAGATTGATCCGCCGATCTGCAAGCCCGGTATAGAGCCGGGCCGCGCGAACATCCCGACGTTTACATGATTGCCGTTGTTTTCGTCTTCCACTACGTTGCCGTTCAGTTCGGGGCGAACCGTATCGCTGGACCCGTATTCCGCAATGTAGTTAAGACCCAATCCGCCGGATGGAATGGTGCCTGTTAGGGAGAATCCAACCGCTTGTGTCGGCAGCACACCTCCATCGTCGGCAAACTCCATGATCAGAGGACGATCGGCGGTGGTTTGAAGCCAGCTACCGTGATGGAAGGCAGTATTGTAATATCCGATCCCCGTTTGATACCGACCGAAAGACATTCTTAGGTGATCGTTGTAATCGTACTTAAATAGGACGCGTTCCAGATCGACGCCAAACTTCTGGGCATCCTCTTCTCCGAAGACGATTTCTGACAAGACACTGGCTTTGTCGCTGATCCGTGCTGTGAGCAATAGATCAAAGTCGCCTGTGTAGAAGCTCCCACTTGAGCCCGGGACGAAACCGTAAGTTCCCAATTCAGGCGTTCTCTGATTGAGAACCTTGTAGTCGACTTCTCCGAATCCCCGCCATTGAATGCCGTGGAGTTCATGAAGGGCTTCTGGAATAGAGGCGGGGGGCGCATCGTTCTGCACAGCCTGCACAGTCGGTGTGCTCACAGCCTGAACAGGGTCTTCGGTCCTGGCGGTGGAATTGGCTCCTTGCTGGGACTCGAGCACCCTAACTCGCTCCTGAAGTGCCTTTACCTGCAGAACGAGTTGTTGAATCTCCTCACGCTCGGAAGGGACATTTTGAGCATAGCTTACACTCGAGACGAGTAACAGTATGATTGCGGTTGGACTATAGCGCGTGGGGGTACTTCCTTCCGGATTAACAGCAAACAGGGAGTCGCTTCTGAGCGGATGTTTTCCCGTATCAAACTGGCGTGGCGTTCTGGCAAAACGCTCTCCGACAGGTCCCATTGTCATCGGTTCTCCTGCCAGACTGTGAGTCAAATCACTGCAATGCTCTTACTTTAGTAATCGAGGTAGAGTTGCCTGGCACCGTAAGTAGGAACGGAACATAAAGAGCCGTCGCCGCAGCGAAGCACAATCGGGGTAGCCAAACGAAGTAAGACATACGCAGTAAGTACCCATTCGGTCGAATGCGCGAGACGCCGGATTCCAGACCGTTCGCTAGTAGGCGCCCAGAAACTATGCTAGCGGCTTGCGATCCCCTCTTCCCGGTCGTGGATGCTACAGGCTTCACCCTATGGACCTCGATTCCTGGCAAACCTTATGATTTCGTGGGTTTTTAGGTCTTAAGGAATCTATCTCAGAATGGCTAGTTCGATGTCCAATCCCGGCGTTCCGCCGATGCCGTCCTTCTCCTACGCTCCGCGGCATGATCACGAAGGACACGTGGTTCAGTTGTACACGGATGATGGCTTTCTCATCGATGTCTTGAGTCGATTCGTCGGTGAGGCACTCGCAGTGGGCGATGCGGCCGTCGTCATTGCCACGGAGTCCCACCAAAGAGCGCTCGAAAAACGGCTTTCAGCCCGGGGGCTGGACACGGTTACGGCGCAGCGGCAAGGACGATACAGTACCCTGGACGCCGCCCAAACTCTGCCGCGATTCATGGAAAACGGCACGGTTGACGAGGCGCGCTTCAAGACGATTGTCGGCGGGTTGTTGACCCAAGCTCGAAATGCGGTTGACGGCAAACACTGCCGCATTGCAGCGTTCGGAGAGCTCGTCGCATTGCTGTGGGCGGAGGGGAAGCCACAAGAGGCCATACGCTTGGAGCGGCTTTGGAACGATTTGGCAAAGACTCACTCCTTCTCGTTGCTCTGTGCTTACCCGGTTTCGGGCTTCAGCGAGGGGGGGCAAATCGAGCCCTTTTTAAAGATTTGCGAAGAACATTCTGGGGTTGTTCCCAGCGAGGACTATGTTGGCCTGAGAGGCGAAGAGGAACGTCTGCGCAGCATCGCGCAGCTGCAACAAAAGACCCGGGCTCTTGAAAAAGAGCTGGCACTGCGTCAAAGCGAAGAACGATTCCGGTTGCTCGTCGAGGCTGTACAGGACTATGCGATCTTCATGCTGAACCCTGAGGGAATCATCACCAGTTGGAATATCGGGGCCGAGCGACTCAAGGGATACAAGACTGCGGAAATCCTGGGGAAGCACTTCTCCTGCTTCTATCCCGAAGAGGACGTGCGAAATGGCAAGCCCCAATGGGAGCTGGTGATCGCGGCGAAAGAGTCGCGCTTCGAGGATGAAGGCTGGCGACTGCGTAAGGATGGATCGAGATTTTGGGCAAACGTAATCATCACGGCTGTCAGGAATGTTCAAGGCGAACTGTTGGGTTTCGCAAAGGTAACGCGGGACTTTACCGAAAGAATGCAGGCACATCGGGCCCTGGACAAAGAAGTTGCCGAGAGGCGAATTGCGCAGCAGCAACTGGCCGAGTCAGAACGGTCGCTGCGTGAATTATCGCTTCATTTACTCCGCACGCAGGATGAGGAGCGAAGGCGGATTGGCCGCGAGCTTCATGATAGTCTCGGGCAATATCTCGCGGTGTTGAAGATGAAGCTGCATTCGTTGGAACTCGTCTGTGGAGAGGAGCCGGGCAATCCGGCGGTTCGGGAGGTTGCGGAATGTATCATGCTGACGGATAACAGCATCAAGGAAGTGCGGACGGTTTCCTACCTGCTCTATCCTCCAATGCTGGACGAGATCGGCTTAAAGTCTGCGATTCCGTGGTATCTGGATGGATTTTCTGAACGCAGCGGAATCAAAACCACCTTCGAGGTTCAGAGTGGCCTCGGCCGCCTGTCTCGCGACGCTGAGTTAGCTCTGTTTCGCGTTTTGCAGGAGAGTCTCACGAATGTTCACCGGCACTCTGGAAGTTCGACCGCAGGCGTTCAACTGCTGGCCAAGGATGGTCGGTGTGTTCTGGTAATAGAAGACACCGGGAAAGGTATCTCTTCAGAGTATCTGGAGCAAGCCGGTAAAAACTGGATAGCCGCTCCGGGAGTCGGATTGCGCGGCATGAATGAACGCATGCGGCAACTCGGCGGTGAACTGGAGATAGTTTCGAGCCAAGGCGGCACGACGGTTCGAGCCATGATTCCTATGGGAGGATTGCGCTCGGAGTTGCCGGTCTAAAGTCACGCGGCCGCGCATGAAGGACCTCGAAGCTGCCCCACAAATTGGGAGTGGGATGTCAGTTCCCGTATTTTCCTGTCCGCAATGCCGGCGTCGGATCGACTGCCTACCGAGGCTCGTCCTGCCGGGCTCGGGGTTTGGTTCGATCCTTGGCGCGCATCGAAGCGGGGATGGCGTGAATCTCACGCTGGACCGATGGTAGACTGCGATTATGGCGAACAAGAAACCTAATAAGAAGAAGAACAACAACAAGCGTAAGAAAATCGGCCCGAGCAAGAAGAACGCGGCGAAAAAGAAGTCAGTAAAGAAAAAGTCCGCTCCCCAAAAGGGTGTGCGGAAAACGAAAACGAAGACCGTCCGCGGGAAGACGGTCAGTTCGAAGACTGCCGGTGCGCCGAAGAAACGGGTCGCGGCAAAAGCGCGGAGTCTGGACCCGGATCCGGTTGAACTCCAGGAAATGAGGTCCCGGTCGGCGGGGCAATCTGGAGATTTGCAGGGATTGTCCAACACCGAATCTGCGGATTCCGAGAGCGTGGATGAGTTAATCGAAGAGGGTAATGCGTTCGAGGCTGACGTCGTCGCTGGCGTGGAAAGCGCTGGTGACGATGACGAGAAGGAGGTTCGCACGCATGAGGTGCCTGAGGACGATGTTCCGGGCGAATATCGGGACGAGGAATAGGCGCGGCTGATTCTGTTGTCCGGTTGAGATCGGAGGTGTACTAATCGGGGATCATTTGCCCGATTTTTGGCCGGATGCTGAAGTCGGTGGAGGCGTCAGGGCTGAGGTTGGCGAATCGGGAATGAGCACCTTCTTCACCGACTCAGGAATTTCATTCGCATGCGCGAGCAATTGGCTGACCTGCCACAACTGGGTGTCGGTTAGCTTGGTCTTGAAGGCGGGCATGCCCGAGAGACGGATTCCGTTGGTCGCCTTCCAGTAAGTCTCTGATGCCGGGTCATCGGTCACCCCCGTGCCGCGGAACAATTGTGGCGGTTTCGGAAACATCGTGGTCTCGTAGTCCAAGGGAGGTTGCCCTGGAAGTCCGTGGCACAGGGCGCAGTGCTGTTTGTACACGCTCGCCCCAGCGAGAAGATTGGGTTCGTCCGCAGACACAGGGGATGGGGGAATGTGTTGCTTCTCGATATGAGCGTCCAGAGCCATATTCGCCAGCTTCTTCTCAAACGGCATTGGCGGGTCGGTGGTGGCTACCGGCGCCATGCCGGTGGAGAAATAATAAAAAACGCAAGCCACTGAAATTGCAATCGCCAGAATGAAACCGATCACCACGCCCTTTATCATGCGCGCTCCCGCTCTGGATCAGAAGTTGAAGCGATAACCCAAAATCATCTTAGCAATCAAATGGTCCGTCGAGCCCGTAACCCCGACGCCCAGGCCAAAATTAATCTCCCATTGGGGTGCGACGTTCAAGTCAATGGCAGGGAAGATCTGGTGCTGTTGTTGTGAGACCGCATCGAACCCCGTCACCGGTCCGACCGAGCCGTAATATTCCAGCCCCCCGGCAATTTTCGCATTGAAATCGTAACTGAATTTGAAGTTTGGCGAAAAGACAACGCCCTGATTCACGCTCTGGCCGTGGAAAGACCGGTCCAGCGTCGGGTTCAGAGCCCAATACCAGCGACCGACTTTCTGGTCCACGATGGGACGAATTTCCCAGGTCCAGGTATCGGCGGAATATTGCCGCCTCTGGTAGCCGATTTCGTTTGAGATGCTCACCCCCAGGGGCCAGTGCCATTTCTTCGGAACGGCAACCCGGGGCCGGATGTGGTCGCCAACCCACTGCCAGCTCTGGCCTTCGGTAATGGAAGTGAAGATGTAAAAGCCGCACTCGAACCAGTCATTGAAGCCGTGCGTGATCTCGACGGTCTCATGCTCGGCGTGATTGGTCGGATAGAGGCCGTCCACGGCCGTCTTCGAGCCGTCAATCGTAAAGTTGCTGTGGAGTTCAACCATGGTATGCGCCGGATCGACCAGGTCGGATCCGTACACCTGGATTTCATAGTTGGTTTGAGCGCGTGCGAAAGATACTGCGAAAATGAGGATCAGGAAAGGGACTGAAAGACGTGGGTAACGGAGTCGCCGATCCGAGTCACCAAGTCCCATAAGAAAGATTATCAGCTGGAGAATGAATTCTCGATGAAGAACAGATGACAAGGGATTCATCTTCCCTTTCCCTCGTGCTTTCGGTACCGGATTCCATCAATGCGGACAGGCAGAGGGTCCGATCGAAGGGGCTGGGGGAGAGGATCACTTACAGACGAAGTTCGAGGCGTCGCTGGTGCTGCCGCTCCCCTTGTATACAGCCGCCTGCGGATAGGGGCACAAAGGACGCGTAAAGGCCACACCTTGTGCGACCGTGTTGTTGACATAGTGTGTGGCCATGACACTCTCGGGTGCATGGTCCTGCTCAACCCACTCAACCAGCGGGGTGAGCATGTCGAAGACATTTGCGCCGGGGCCACCGCTACAGTGGTTCATGCCAGGCACCATGAAGAGACGGTAAGAGTCCTCGGTCTGTCGCAGTGAACCGCCGGAAAAGTCGACGACGTCATCGAAATAGTCGATGCTGGCAAGCGGCGGCACCTCGGGGTCACTAAAGCCATGGTATTGAATGAGCTTGCCGCCCTGAGCACGGAACGGCCGCAGATCGGGGTTTATTGAGTTCAGCACCGACGCCAAAGTCTGACCGGGAACTACCACTTTGCTATCCACGTAAGCTGGGTCGGTCGTCCAGTTAAAGGTTCGAAAGTCCCAGCCCGGATCTTCGAAGACGAAGTACTTGAAGAAGGGAATTCCAATGGCGGCATGCGAGTCGGTTTGCGGCGCAGGCGGAGGTGGCGGAGAAATATGGGAAGGCCAGCCATCGGCTTCGCCGCCCCGCTCAAAGGACGGGTAATAGCCCTGCTGGTCGACCATCGGATCGGGACCGGTCCAGAGATGTCTGATCGCTTGCACCTGCTCCGCGGTAAGGCAGCTCGGAGGCGTTTGGGTGCCCTGGCACAAAAGCGCCCGGGGATTAAAGTGACAGCGCCGGGGATCATTCAGGACGCCATCCACCACGCCATCAAGAGCATCGCAGGCGGCGTCGACGGCGTTGCCGAGAAGCGTATCTTCAGTAGTGAGAACCGTGCTGGCGGGGTTATTGAACATCTGCCACACGACCCACAGATTCCCGCCGACATGATGGTGAGTGTAGAAAGCAACCGGATCGCCGGCAACGATTCCGTCATAGTCGCTCGGAAAGCGCTGCGCCTCCATCAGTGCCTGTCGTCCGCCCGTTGAACAGCCAGTGAAGTAAGCACGCTGCTCACTCTCGCCGTAAAAGGAGGCAATAATCCGCTTGCCGATGACGGTCATCAGATGAACCGAGCGATATCCAAAATCGATGATCTTTTGCGGGTGCCCTAGGGCAAACGATCCATCGGTGGAGACCCCGACATGCCCGGTGTCGGTACTGGCAGTGGCGTACCCAAGCGAGACGCCGGAAGCGAGCTCGCTGTAGGCGATCTCTCCTGCAAAGCCCCCGTTTCCGACGCCCTCGAGCTTCCCGTTCCAGCCAGAGGTTGGCATCCAGACTTCGATTCTGATGTCCGAATCGCTGGTCGGAGTCAGTCTGGCCGAAACCCGGCAAAATGCCGGCATCTTGGTGAAGATCTCGCCATTGGGCGCCCTATAAGCGCCCGCCGGTATTGACTGAGCCGCCGTAATCGTGGTTTCCGGCAAAGCGAGAGAGGTCAGACTTTCGCAGGTTGCAGCAGCCGCGTGATCAACCGCGAGTGCGCCGAAGACGAGAGCCGTTGCCGCCGCCCAAGGCAGGAGGTTGTGCCTCCATTCCACGGTCGAGGAAGCATTCTCTTTGCACCCTTTCAGCAGCGAGCTGAGCACCTGGGTCCTCCCCGGGGGACGCACTATCAGGCTAAAGCAGGAAGCAATGGTCTGGCAAACCATGGTCTGGCAAACCATGGCCGACAGACAGGGCCGGCGGCCCGGCCAGTTCTCGCTCTTACAAACTTAGTTACTGCCAGCCACGACCCAGGGCTTGGTAGATCGGGGCAATGGGTGTACAGCGCGAAATGTGGGGCTCATGTGATGCTGGCTCTTCTTCCGAACCGGCATCGGGTAGTGGATCGGAGTGATCGAATAGCTTCACGCTTGCGATTTGCCTGAAGGCGCGAGTTCGAGCGGCGACCACGTCCCGCCGCGAGCAGCGCAGGAGAACAGCACAATCTTGATCAGAGTAGCGTTCGAGCACCGACATTACGTAGGCGAAGCGCTCGAATGGTCGAAGTTCAAGAATAGCCGCCAGCCTCTCGTTGCCGGTGAACGAAGAGCTCGCACCGCCATTTCCCTCTGACGGCCGCGGGTTGAGGAGCCTGACGGCATTTTGGATGATCGCCCGCCGCGCCCAGGAGCGCGCCCATTCCTTGAAAACCGGGCTGGCATCGACCGACTCCTCCAGGCCGGAGACGAAGCACTGCTCGGCCTTCTCACGGTCCGCGGTCAGCAGGAAGGACAACAAATACAGACCGTTCATGTCTTCCTCGAAAATTCGGCAGAAATTCGCGCCGCTTGCATACGGCGTGGACCCCTGTTCCGCGACTTGCTTTGTGCTTAGCATCTTGCCTCCTACTACTAGTCGTTTGAACCGGGTGGAAATCGACAAATAATTGCCTTTTAATTTGCCTGCAACGATTCACGGCTTGGGCCGGCATCTTCGGGCAAGTCGCTTGAGCACGTGTCGAGTGAGGACGCCCTCGCAGGCAAACTTCGCACCCTCCTTCATCAGATCGAACATCGCGTCTTCTCCCTCGCGGCTAATAACGGTCAGGCTGCCTACATCGACCACCAGTCTGCGTCCGTCAAGGTCGCGGCTAGCGTTCTTCCACGTTGTGCGCAACTCCTCCACCCAGGGTTCGATGAGCCTGCCTTCCACTTTTAGCCTGCGTTGTGACCGGTTATCGATGATGGAAATCTTGAACATGTTGATTCTGGCGACGAACTTTGTGAGCGCACGACACTGGCCAAAGGACGAGTCGCACAAATGGTTGAAAGCGTTGATGGAAATGAAGCCGTCGCAGCCGTGTGTCGAAAAATGTCGAAATCAATCTCGACATTTGTCGAGGTGGCAGGGAATCCGTGCGGCGGACGTCGAAGCCCAAACAGAATAGGGAGCCGGAACCTGCGCCGGTCGAAGAATTCGCCGCCAAGAACTATGGGAGGTCAGGCCGCCCGGTCCCAGTGCGTGGAACTCTGCTCAATCGATATAGGAGTGGCTCTGGCCACTTTGCGCCTGCCGATCAACTGCCTGCGAGGTCTCCTTCCCACTACCTCTCTCAGAAGAGCGCGAAGAAATAACAGCATAAAGCAGACTGCGGCTCCGCAGAAGCTCGCTAATGCGACGTATAACATCCAGTTAAGCATTTAGAACAAGTAGAGCAAGGCAAGGGCCAAGATTGGACGGGAAAGCTAACTCACAGAAATCAAATGAAACTTGGGAGTCAGCTGGAGCATTTGCTCCGCTTATTTTGTCGCAGTCGGTGCTAAACACCGTCGACAATTGTCGAAGTCCGCTACACTCTTCGCGGGTCGATCCCCAGCTTCTTCATGCGCGAAATCAGGGTTGTACGTTTGATGCCCATGCGCGCGGCAGCCCCTTCGGCACCCGAGACTCGCCCGTTGGTGGTTTTCAAAATACGGACAATCTCATCGCGCTGACTGGCTTCGCGCGTTCCTACCCCCGGCGGGGTGCTGCCGTTGTTGCCCAGTTCACTGATGGGAGCCTCGAGGGCGGTGCCGTGGGTAAGGATTACCGAGCGTTCGATGAAATTTTCCAGCTCACGAATGTTCCCCGGCCAATGCCAACTCGACAGCCTCTTCATCGCCGTGGCGGGAATCGATTCGATCTTCTTTTCCATGCGGCGGCCATACTTCTGGGTGAAGTAGCGGACCAGCAGAGGAATATCCTCGGGACGTTCGCGCAGGGGCGGAATGCGGATTGGAAAAACGTTCAGGCGGTAATACAAGTCGCTGCGGAACTCGCGATTCTCGATCATTTTGTCCAGGTCGCGATTCGTGGCCGCCACCAGCCGCACATCGACCTGCTTGGTTCTTGTGCTGCCCAGCCGCTCAAACTCGCGTTCCTGCAAGGCTCGCAACAGTTTGGGCTGGATTTCGAGGGGAATGTCCCCGATTTCATCCAGGAAGAGCGAGCCCTGGTCGGCCAGTTCAAGCCGGCCAACCCTTTGTGAAATCGCACCTGTGAAAGCGCCTCGTTCATGACCAAACAGTTCGCTCTCCAGAAGACCGGTTGGAATGGCGGCGCAATTGAGCTTCACAAAGGTCCGATGCTTGCGCCGGCTGCGTTCATGAATGGCGCGCGCAATCAATTCCTTTCCCGTACCGGTTTCGCCCAGAAGCAACACGGTCGAATCGCTGGGAGCCACGGTTTCTACGAGATCCAGAACGTGGCGGAGGGCGGAACTCTGCCCCACAATTCCTTCAAAATCCAAATCGCCACGGATTTCATCTTCCAGATACAGCTTTTCCTGCGTCAGCTTGTCCTTCAGATCGGCGATTTCACCGAACGCCAGGGCGTTCTCCACTCCGATCGCCACCTGCTGCGCGACCTGAGACAGGAAAGCTGTCTCCTCCTCATCGAACGCATTCTCTTGCCGGCTGGCAAGGGCGAGTACGCCCAGCAGGCGACTCCGGCTAACCAGCGCTACATCGCACAACGAATTCATGCCTTCCCCGCTCGCCTTGGCATACATCTCAGCCGACACTTCAGCCGGGTCCAGCCGGTTCAGCACCCAGGGTTTTCCGCTGCGGAAGGTTTCTCCGGGCATGGTTCCCGCGATAGGAATCAAAATTTCCTCTTTGAACAACCCCCTGCTGTCGGGGAAGTCGAGAGCATGCACGCGCAAATGCGCTCCGTCTGGCTCGGGCAGCATAATGGCTGCGGCGTCGCACTGCATGACCCGGCGAATGCTGGCTGAAATCGTTCGCAACAGGTCATGAAAATTTAGGTTCGAAACGACCTGATTGGTGAGATCAAGGATCAGCTTCAGCCGGTCCTGCGCCTGCCGCGACAGATAAAAGTTCACCGCCGCATCGATCGCCAGAGCAATCTGGTCGGCGACCAGAGAGAGGAAGCGGACTTCGTCTTCGGGGTAGGCGAAGGGACGCGTGCTGCCGATGCTCAGCACACCCAGCCGGCGCTCGCCTCTGGCCAGCGGGAGGACGCAGGTAGCCGCAATCCCTAGTCCATTAAGGCGTTCACCGTGTTTCGGAAACCGCGTCTCCTCGCTCCAGTCCGCCGTCACCAGTGGTTGCTGGGATTCATGGACCCACTCGATTGGCGTGTCCTCGATAAGAACCGCGGTAGCGATAGAAGACAGGCTCTGGCTCGTGCCATTTGAATAAAGCAAGTGCCATGCGACGGCCCGAGTCTCATTCTCAAACGCGACCAGCTCCAGGTAATCGAAAGCAACAACCTCGCGCAGCGCTTTCACCAGCATATCGCCGGCAGCGTCACAATCGCTGCACGTGCCAATCGCGTTGGCCGCGCGCAACAGCGCTTCGTAGCGTTGCGCTTGCCCCTCTGCGGGGGTTACCGGAAAAACATTCACAGCACTCATAAATGGCTTCGTTGCCCCAAGGTAACGACGAACTGGTGAGCCATGGTTGCCGCCGAAATCCAGGAAATGGCCCGGATTCGCGGGTATGTTTCATCAGATGTCACGCGGGGCGGGAAAGCTTCGGCAAAATGTCGTAGTTTTCGTCACTTGTCGAATCCTGGGTCGAGGCGATTCGACAATCGCCTCAATGGCCGCGCCCCACGTCGCCGCAACCTGCGTTCGATCAGGTACTTCGCGGCGACGCCCATCATGGCCGATTGGGGCAGGCCTTGACAGCTTTGGGCATCGACACTACGCGATCCGCTTCTCTAGGCTCATTCTGAGCCGGCGTATGCCATCGTAAATCTGATGTGGATTTACGCCTCCGTAGCCAAGAATCAGGCCGCCTCGCGCTGGCGGTTCGAGGCAACAACTGGATAAGGGCATGACAGAAATACGCCGCTGAGCGGCATGCCTTGAAACCTTCACGTCGTTGATCCCGGGGGGTAGCAAAGCGAGCAGATGCATTCCCGCGGCGTCGCCGATCACTTCTAGCAGATCTCCCATCTGGCTCCGGATCGCTTTGATCAGCGTGCTTCGCCGATCCATGTAGAGCATTCGCATCCGACGTATGTGGCGGGCGAAATGTCCCTCGCGGATGAAGTCGGTCATGACCGCCTGGTAGAGAGTCGATGAAAAGATATCGGCAGCGTCCCGAGCGGCGGAGAAAGCGGGGACCAAATCCTTGGGAACAACCACATAGCCCAAGCGCAAAGCGGGAAACATGACTTTACTGAATGTTCCGACATAAATAACTCTCGCGTCGGTGTCCAAGCCTTGTAGCGACGCGATGGGGCGGGTTCCGAACCGGTACTCGCTGTCGTAATCGTCTTCGATGATCCAGGCGCCGGAGCGCGCCGCCCAATTGAGCAGTAGCATGCGGCGCGTCGCACTCATCGTTGTCCCCATAGGATATTGATGAGATGGCGTGACATAGACAACCCGTGCGGTGCCCCCTCGACGGATGATCTCTGCCACCTCCATGCCGTCGTGATCCACACGAACCGGAATCAATTGAGCCCTGACCGTCACAAAAGCCTGGCGCGCGCCGAGATAGCCCGGCTCTTCCATCCACACCCGGTCATCGGGATCCACGAGAACTTGTGCCGCAAGCTGCAAAGCCTGCTGTGACCCCGTGGTCACCAGAATCTGCGACGGCTCGCATCGTACGCTGCGAACCGCGCCCAGGTACTCCGCGATGGCTTCGCGGAAGGGTGCATATCCCATGGCATCGCCGTAGGCCATGATGCCCCGGGGCGGATTTCGAGAGTGCCGAGCTACCAGCTTCGACCATACACCGATGGGAAACTGGTCGAGCGCGGGCAGGCTCACTCGAAACGCACCCGAGACGTCAAACCAGGGTTGAGCCGACAAATTCGTCAACTCCAAGCCCCGCCGTGACATTCGCCGCGGACCCGTGCCGCCTGCGCTTGGTTGAAGTTCTTTCCGCGATTTCGCCGTCTGGGGCCTCAGCGCGTCGTCGGGGATCGATCTAGCCACGCACGTGCCGGCTCCGACGAAGGTTTCGAAATACCCTTCGGCGAGCAATTGCTCGTACGCGTTCAAGACCGGAATGCGTGAAATCTTCAGCTCAGCCGACAAGCTTCTGGTGGATGGCACTCGCTGTCCAGGCCGCATCCGGCCATCGATGATGGTGCTCCGAAACCAGTCGTACATCTGGCGATAGAGGGGAGTCTTGCTGCGGGAATCGATCGCGACCGGTGGAAGGAAGCTGGCAGAAACTCGTTTCATCCCGGACCTCTAGAGTGGCTACATCGTAGCACACGAAAGTGGCTATTGTAGCCGACCACTTACAGGGTTAGTTTTTCTTACAGGCATCGATATGGAGGTCGATATGAGCACAGTGATTTCCGCGACAACGAACGCGGAGGGGAAGCAATTTGATTTTCTTGAAGGCGAGTGGAATGCCATCTGCCGCTTTCCTTTGCCCGATGGATCCTGGGGCGAGGGCCCGGGCTCGCTGACGGCAACGAAGGTGCTGGACGGCTGCGTTTCGCTCGAGTTCTTCGAGGGACCTTATCAGGGAACGGTCATCAAAGGTCTCGGCCTCCGCGCCTTCAATCCGCAAACCTCCCATTGGGAGCATACCTGGACGGACACCTCTGCGCCGGGTGGTTTTCTGGTGTGGCGGGGACGATTTGTGGGTGGCGCAATCGATCTTCACGGCCAGTGGGAGGACGAAGCTGGGCGCCAGGTTCTCTCGCGCCTCACCTGGTCCGAGATCACAAATCGGGCTGCCCACTGGGAGAGTCACCGATCCATCGATGGCGGCAAAACCTGGAGCAAACACTGGGAGATTGATTTCACCCGGAAAACCGCGAACTGAGGATGAGAAGCGAAGATAAACGGACAAATCAAAGGAGGTAGTGATGAACATCAAACGCTTTCGGACCTGGCTCATGATGTGCAGCTTGGTTGTCGTGCTCGAGCCTCTTCCTGGACTCGCGCAGCAAAATTCAGAGGCAGCGAAATCCAGCCTTCAAACCTCCCCGCAACATGATGGACAACATGATTTCGATTTCGAGATCGGCACCTGGAAAATTCATCTGAAGCGCCTCGAGCAGCGCTTAGCTGGTTCCACTACCTGGATCGAATTTGAGGGCACTTCTGTTACCCGAAAGGTGTGGGATGGCCGCGCTCAACTGGAGCAATTCGAAACCGATAGCCCGGGTGGCGGCCACATTGAGGGTCTGACCCTCCGCTTATACAATCCCCAATCTCATCAGTGGCGCCTTTATTGGGCCAATAGCAAAATTGGCATCCTGGACCCGCCTCAGGTCGGTGAATTCAAGAATGGACGGGGTGAGTTTTACGCCCAGGACACGATTAATGGCAAAACCATCTTGATTCGATTTATTTGGTCGAATACCGACACGAATACGCCTCACTTTGAGCAATCCTTCTCCGATGATGGCGGCAAGACCTGGGAAGTCAACTGGATCACGGACCAGACGAGGGTGAGCGATGAATCTGACCAAGCGCACTGAACTCCACCGTCTCCCCGATCGAGGAGCGCACGATCGGGAGACGATTTACCAGATACTGGACGCGGGCTTTCTCGCTCACGTCGGATTTTGCGTGGAGGGCCAGCCGTTTGTCATTCCGACGTTATATGGCCGCGATGGGGCAAAACTCTATTTGCATGGTTCGGCCGCCAGTCGCATGCTTGGCCAGCTTGCAACCGGCATCCCGGCCTGTGTGACGGTGACGCTGGTGGATGGACTGGTCTTGGCGCGATCCGCCTTCGATCATTCCATGAACTACCGCTCGGCGGTTGCATTCGGAACGGCACAGAAGATCGCAGATCCAGCGCAGAAGATGAAGTCCTTGCGCGTTATCTCGGAACATCTCATCGCCGGCCGATGGCAAGAGGTCCGCCAACCCAGCGAGAAGGAATTGAAAGCGACAACGGTGCTGGAATTCTCGATCGAGGAGGCTTCCTCAAAGGTGCGAAGCGGACCTCCGCTGGACGACGAGGATGACTACAGGCTGCCGGTTTGGGCCGGGGTCTTACCGCTGGAAACTAAATCCCGGGTGCCGATACCGGACGACAGATTGATCGACGGGGTAATCGTTCCGGATTATGTCCGGGACTACCAAGCTCGGCTTAACGGCGGAACCAGCCATCCGTCCGACAAGTGACCGCGGGAGATTCAGATCATGCGGAGGAGTGTCGGCGCAGCGGCAGTGATGATCGCCTGGTGGTTGGGCGGAAGCCTGGACGCGCGGGCCCAGCAGCAGGCATCGCCGCCGGCTGTGGTCCGGCAGTCGCTCGACGACGCCTGGTGGACCGGACCCATGTTGGCTCCCAACGCAACCACGCTACCGCGCGGACACCTGCTCATCGAGCCCTATCTCTACGATGTGATCGGCGCTCATTCGAACGGCTTCGGTTCGCTTACCTATGTGAACTATGGACTGCTGGACAAGTTAACGGTAGGGCTGATCCCGACGGCGGGTTTCAACCAGGTGAGCAACGGCCCGAGCGGCTCCGGCGTCGGGATGGGCGATCTCACTCTGCAAGCTCAGTACCGGCTCACGAAGTTTCACGAAGGCAGTTGGATTCCGACTGCCTCCATCGCTGTGCAGGAAGGATTGCCGACCGGAAAGTATGATCGGCTGGGCGACCGGCCGAGTGACGGACTGGGCAGCGGAGCCTACACCACGACGTTGGCGCTCTACACGCAGACTTACTTCTGGCTACCGAATCAACGCATCCTGCGCATGCGCTTCAATCTAACGCAATCGTTTTCCCGAAGCGTGAACCTGGAAGACGTGAGTGTCTATGGCACGGAAGCTGGCTTTCGGGGTCAGGCCAAGCCCGGCAGCTCCTCCTATGGGGATGCCTCTTGGGAATACAGCCTGACACGGAAGTGGGTACTGGCGCTCGACGCTACCTATCGGCACAGCTGGAACACCCGCACCACGGGGAACAACATCTCCGCTCCCATTCCAGCCAGCGTCCAGCTCAACTCCGGTTCGAGCGACGCGTTGGGCTTCGCTCCGGCGATTGAATACAGCTGGAAACCCAAGCTGGGCGTGCTTCTCGGCGCCCGTGTGATTCCGGCGAGCCACAACACGAAGGCTACCATCACGCCGGCGGTGGCGATCAACTTCGTTCACTGATCAGTACATAGCCGGGAAAGTAAAACGCACCACACTACGATTTGTTCCGCTCGTTCCTCTGCTTCTTCCGCTTGAATGCTGCTCCACTGAAAGCCCAGAATCCCACCAGGGTTCCGCCTGCGAAAACCGACCAGAGCGCTCTACCGGACCAGGGCGCGTATTTTTCGAGGCCTAAATTCGAGAGGTCCCAAGACGTCAGAGGCCAAACGAAGATTAGATATGCTCCCACCAGCACCATTACGGCCGCTATGGCAACGAACAGGGCCATCGCTCCCGCCGACAGACTCTCGAACACCAGCATGCTCCAGTGTTGCTGGGCCCCGTCGCTCGGCGGGTTTTTCACTCCCGATCGCAGTACAAGCGGAGACATAGTCCTCCCGGCGAATATTTCGCCCAGCTCACGCCGCCGGACGCAATCTTTCGAACATCTAGGATAGAGATTGATCCCCATGGGTCCCAAGTTACCTTGGACATGCCGGTCGAGCCCTGCCAGGCCGGCACGCCAGACACTGGTCGATCCAGGTCGATGGCCAGCAGAAATCGCCGTCCGAACCCTCGCCCGTCCGCCAACCTGTTGAAATAGAAGGAGAAAAGAGTGCCACGATAGTTATCTTGCCGCTCCCGCTGTTCTCCGTCATGCTTCGCGAAGGAAGATGGATCGAATCGACCAATTTGCGGCCTTGGAATCCTCGGATGGAAGTCCGGACTCGATCTGCGCCTCGGTGGCCAAGATCTTCCGCGTAACGGAAACAGAAGTTGCTCTGTTGGGGCTTAGCGGAAGTCTGCTGACCTTCCTTTATCCCTGTGAGTTGAGAACGGCGGGGGCGATTCCTCTGTCCAGTTCAGCCGTCGCTGCCCGCACCGCGCGGACCGAGCAGGCGGAACTTTTCAATGGCTTTACGCAAGTCAAACACTTCAGTGTTTTTGAGCTGGTAAAACTCGGGGACACGGGGCTGGACGACCAGGTGATCCAGAAGCTCATGTCTGCGCCCGTTCTTGCCGCCAACGGAGAGGTGATTGGCGTGATTCAAGTCTCCCGCAAAGCCCCGCGCCCGGCTGCAGCCGGGCCGGACTTTACTACCGACGATCTCGAGAAACTGGAATCGGTTGGTCGCCTGGTCGGAATACTCAGGGAAAGAGCGGATGTTTTGCCCAGGTGATGTCGGATTGAAAGTTCGACTGCTTTTACTCGAACTGGAGTACTACGATCTCGGGATTTGATCCCAGTCGAAGTGGTGGTCCCCAGGTTCCTGCTCCGCTCGATGTGAAGACCTGCATCTTTCCGATTCGGCTCAAACCATACACAAACTGCCGGTAGATCCGCCGCGCCATCCAGCTCCAGGGGATGAACTGTCCCAGGTGGGTATGCCCAGACAATTGAAGAGTAACGCCGGCGGCTTCGGCAATCTCCGGATTGTTGGGGGCGTGGGTCAGCAAAATGCTTGCGCGGTTGCGATCCAAATGAACCCCGCGCAGCACCGACCGGAAATGCTCGTTCTCGACCGCGTTGCGGTAGGGCACGCCCACAATCTGCAAACCGTCCACTTCTACTTTTTCATTGCTGAGCACGCGCACTCCGGCCGCGGCAATGGCGTTCAGATACTTGCTGTCATCTCCAAATTGTTCGTGATTTCCCGCGACAAAATACACTCCGTGCGGCGCAGTCAGCTTGCTTAACGGCTCGGCAGCTCGCCCGGCGTCGATGGCCGTGCCGTCATACAAATCGCCAGCGATAAAAATCGCGTCCGGCGCTTCCCGCAAAATCTTTACCACCATGCGGCGCAGGAAATTTCCGTTTCGTACGTGGCCGAGGTGCACATCGCTGATCAACGCCGCGGTGCGCCCCCGCCACGCCGCCGGCAGATTCGCCAGCCGCACCGTAGCTCGGGTGATTCGCGTCCAGCCTGCGTTGAAGACGCCGCAGGCCCCAACCACCGCGGCAACACTGAACAGCAATTCCACAGTCCGATGGAAGTTCACTTCTACCCCAGCCAACCTCGCCACCCCGAAAATAATCCAGGCAGAAACCGCCGCGAAAAAGAAAAAGGTCAGTAGACCGAGCCAAACCGCAGCTGCCTTATAAAACACGCGCACCGCGGGGTTGGTATAGCGAAAGGCGAGCAGCGAGGCGGAAACAAAGCTCACCGACAACAGGCCGAGCAGCAGCCCGGTCCAGAGCGCACCAGCGGAGCCGTTGCCGGTGGGAGAAAACATCCAGGTCTGATAGAGAAGAAAATGGGTCAAAAAAAGAACGGACTGAACCATCGCAATAAAGCCAAATAAGCCTCTTCGAGCGCGCATGCTGCATTAGATTCCACAACCCGCCATTCGGATTGTATTTCGCATTTAGGACACCTGAGCGGGTGTCTCTTAATGCGTAGCGGGCTCTGCGGTCACCGAGGAGGGGTTCAGAAGCTTTTGATTAGTATGCCGCTGAGTTCAGCAATCACCGCCTCGAACCCGGAGACGGGTTGGAAGTACACCATCCAGATCGTGAGAGGAAAATTCAGGCCCGGCATGCGCAGCGCTTGCAGCCGCGTCCTCAGCCGACTGCGCTTTACGATACGCTCAGGTACCAGGCTAAGCCCGCGGTTCTGAGCGACTAAGGCAAGCTGAAGTTCATAGTTGTAGGCTTCTACGGCCACAACCATGTCGATATTGGCCCGCAGAAGCGTACTTCGCAACGCGGCTCGCGCCGCGCAGCCCTCCGGATTGAGAATCCACTGCACTCCTGCCAGGTCTTCTATCCTTCGAACCGGGGGATGATCTACTCTCCGCGAGGCGATCACGACGAGCCGTTCTTTGCCGAGTTGCTTGCCCACCATGTCAGCCGGCAGTGGTTCCCCTGCGGGCAGAAGAATGACCGCCGCATCAAGGCCTCGCGAACGTACACCCTCGAGCAATTCGCGGCTCCATCCGGTGCGGAGGCGAGGAGCAACTTTGGGAAACTTGCGGCGAAGCTGGCCCACGGGTCCGGTAAGTGTAAATTCGGTGAGGGCATGCGCGACTCCGATCCGAATCTCGCCCATCGGAAGATCACGGTTGGCCATTGCAGCACGCACTTCGCGAACATCGTTGAGCAGTCGCCGGCATCGCTCGAGCGCAGCTTGGCCTGCACCGGTTAGCCCTACCGGTCTGGTGCTCCGATCCACGAGAGGCGTACCGAGGGATGCCTCAAGGCGTTGCAGGCGCCGCGTCACTGCGGACTGGGTTACATACAAGTCACGCGCCGCCAGGCTCACCGAGCCGGCGTCGGCAACACTCACAAATGCCCGCACGTCATCGAATTCCACATGAGCATACTAGCAATGCATATTATTCATTTGCAACATGTTATTGACTGCGGATAGAGTGATGGCTAAAACGTGGGCAGGTCTGGAACAAGATGAAAAATTCGTGAGTCTGATGATCGACCTCACCAAAGGAGCGAATTTCTAATGCATCAAAACCATCAGACAGAGGTGGTTCCGTTTCGTATTGAGCGCGTCGCGAACTCCAGGTTGCAGGAGGTCGACTTTCCCACGGTTGCATTTGGGAGTGTTTTCAGCGACCACATGTTCGCCGCGGAGTTTCATGATGGTGCCTGGAGTGACGGTCGGATTCGCCCCTACGGCCCGATTCCTATCGCTCCGAGTGCCAGCGCGCTGCACTATGGAATTTCTGTTTTCGAAGGCATGAAGGCGCACCGGGCGGCCGACGGTCGTCTACTCTTGTTCCGCCCGCGTGAAAACGCGCGACGATTCCAGCGGTCGGCGGCGCGGCTGGCGATGCCGGTCGTGCCTGAGTCGTTGTTCCTCGATGGCCTCCGGGAACTGATTCGCTTGGACCAGGCCTGGATCCCCCCGGCAGAAATCGGTGCACTTTACGTACGGCCGGTGCTGTTTTCGACCGATCCATCTCTTCGGGTGAAGCCGGCGGATCGATACCAGTTCATCATTTTGACGTCTCCTTTTGGCGCGTATTTCTCCGCTCCGGTAGATGTGCTCGTCAGCGAGCGCTACGCCCGTGCCTTTCCGGGAGGAACCGGCGACATTAAGCCCGCCGGGAATTACGCCGCCGCACTGCTGGCAGATCAGGAAGCGCGCGAGGCGGGATTCAACTCGGTTCTGTGGCTGGACGCTCAGGAGCGCCGCTACGTGGAAGAATGCGGCGTCATGAATGTATTTTTCGTTCTGGGGGAAGAGGTCATTACGCCGTCGCTGAGCGGCACAATCCTGCCCGGCATCACTCGCGATAGCGTGATCACACTTCTGCGCGACCTGGGATATCGCGTGAGGGAAGAGCGAATTTCCATCGACGAGTTGGTCGGAGGCTACGAGCGCGGCGAACTTCGGGAATGCTTTGGAACTGGGACGGCGGCGATCGTGACGCATGTGAGACGAATTCGATACAAGGACCGAGTTCTTGAACTCCCGCCGGTGGAAGAACGAAAAGTGGGGGTCGCCGTACGGGAAAAACTGCTGGCCGTGATGACAGGACGCGAACCAGATCCCCACGGTTGGGTCGAGAACATCTGAGGAAAACGAAAGAGGACGTTCGAAATGCATTACCTTCTTTTTTATGAAGTTGCAGAGGACTACGCCTCCAGGCGCGCGGAGTTTCGAGATGCGCATCTGGAAAAGGCCTGGGGGGCGAGCGCGCGTGGCGAACTCGTGTTGGGCGGTGCGTTAGAAAATCCCGTGGACGGCGCAGTGTTGCTGTTCCAGGGCGACTCCCCGGAAGTCGCGGAAAAGTTCGCCCGCGCTGATCCGTATGTCACGAGCGGTGCAGTGAAGCGATGGCACGTGCGCGAATGGATGACAGTCGCGGGAGAAGACGCCGCAAAACCTATCCGGCCGCATCGAGGAACCGCAGTAAAAGCCACGGCAGGAGAGTCTTCAAACGCCTGGAGCGAA
>Ga0210398_10000747_pt1 | contig 35755 bp, 27 predicted proteins | sample IncBWC4OmetaG_FD_161047 | JGI IMG/M metagenome (GOLD analysis project Ga0210398, IMG submission 161047) | Forest soil microbial communities from Barre Woods Harvard Forest LTER site, Petersham, Massachusetts, United States - Inc-BW-C-4-O | ecosystem: Environmental > Terrestrial > Soil >... | reverse complement strand
GTCTCTCAAAATCTTGCGGCGGCGGGCGGTACGTACCTTATTCGCGGCGGGGCAGTCGAAGTGTTGGAAGGAGATTGGCATCCCAATCGTATGGTTGTTGTTCGTTTTGATTCCGCAGACGAAGCCCGTAGATGGTGGAATGGTCCAGGCTATGCCGAACTGAAGGCGATGCGGCAGCGCTCAGCCAAGACAAACATGATTCTTGTGGAAGGAGTTCCAAACGTATAGTGCGGACCAGACAGCTGAGCGGACATCTAGTAGCGAGTCGGTGAAAGGTTTCTCCTAAGCTCAAGGAACTCGTGGAGCTAAGTGTGGCCACTTCCTGGGAAAATTACCGAGCGCGGTTTAATCGGACGTTTGCTGTCGGATCTGAAGAGTTTTCCGCAGGGATATTCTGCCCGTTGCCAGAGAGATGAGTGAGCGGCCGGCGTAGCGAATTTGCTGAGGCGAGTCATTCGAGCAGTGCTTAGTTCTCGACCGGAGCGACATTGGGGCGAGCGATTACAAAATAGAAGTCATTCGATTAGTGAGGATGCATGATCTTGCGAATGTGGAGAGCGCAATCAACTCTGGAAAAAGCTGACGAATACGCTGGGCATGCGACTGCGAAGGTGTTTCCAGCGTTGCGCGCCATCGAAGGACATCGGGGAGCCTACCTGCTTCGCCACACGGTGGGCGATACGGTCGAAATTGTTGTGTTGACCCTTTGGGAATCGATGGAGGCAGTACAAAAGTTTGCTGGCGCGGAACTGAATCGAGCCGTTGTCGCGCCAGATGCCCAAGCCGTTTTGACCTCTTTCGACAATTTCGTAACCCATTTCGATGTGATTCACCGGTCCGGAACAAAGCCGACCTTACCAGCGAGAAACGCGAAGAGCAGAAACCCGAAATGAAACAAATCCTCGTTTACTCCGACTCGTTGACCTGGGGAATCGTGCCAGGCACCCGAAATCGCTTGCCATTTGAACAGCGCTGGCCCGGCGTCATGGAGGATGCAATCAACGCAACGCAGCGAAAGGTCCGGGTTATTGAGAACTGCCTGAATGGACGGCGAACGGTTTGGAACGATCCCTTCAAACCGGGAAGAAACGGCAGGGAAGGCCTTCCACAATGCATCGAAATGAACGCACCACTATCTCTCGTGATCCTGATGTTGGGCACAAACGACTTTCAATACTGCCACCCTTATAACAACGCCTGGGCTGCGAGCCAGGGGATCGTGGCGCTTGTCGATGAAGTTCGGCAAGCACCGGTTGAGCCGGGGATGCCGGTGCCGCCGATCCTGGTGGTGTGTCCACCGGAAGCACAAATCCCGAAGGGAGCCATTGCGGCCAAGTTTGCCGGTGCGCAACTTCGGTCCGCGGGACTCGCTGACGCCTACCGGTCTGCGTGTTCCGAGAAAGCATGCTCATTCTTTGACGCTGGTAGCGTAACCACCACAAGTGTTGTCGATGGAGTGCATCTTGATCCTGACCAACATCGAACCTTGGCGCTGGCGCTAGCGGCGGTAGTCAATCAAATGATTTAGTTCTCCTAATTTCTCGCAAGCGGTCGGTTAGGAATGGAATCATGCCTGTGGCTACCCTCGCCTAATCCGCTAGAGTAAGGCTGCCGACAATACATGGGTGTCACAAGACTCGGGCCGTAGTAGGTGGAATTTGCGATTTCATAGCATTTCTGGCTTCAGCCCGCGACGCTTACCTGCGCGGCTTGGACCGTTGCACCAGAAGGGCTTGCACGTGAAACTTAACCTCTTGCGAGTGAGCAGAGAGCTGTGAGAAGTTTTTTGGAACGAGAAGGGGTCGGGTGCCCATGCATCTGATCCAGCCGCAACTGATGGGGTCCTGGCTCAGCAGAGTACAGATGGGCGGCTCGCCCGAGGATTCATTGAGGTTCAACGACCCAAAGCAAAACGGAGGTACGAGAAATGATTGGGAAATCGCGGCAGATGGTGCAAAACACTAGTTGTTGTAATCAAATGAAATGAGTTGGCACTAGCACTCAGACTCCATTCCAAGATCGATGAGTGCAGGGCGATTATCCTAGAGCCTGTAAAATAGTGGCTGGACGGAAAAGCATTTCAGCCTAGCGACTCGTATAGTGAGCCTATGAATCTGCCCTACCTCGCTGCGTTTCTCCCCTGTCTGGCAACCGCGCTTGCCGCGCAGTCGGCGCCGGCGGCGGCCCGCCAGTACACAGCCGCACATCGTGCGGAACTCGTACAGCAGTTTAGCGAATTGTTATCGATACCGAACGTTGCCGCCGATCCGGCAAACCTGAAGCGGAATGCCGACCTTCTTGTCGCAATGCTCCGAAAACGCGGTATTGATTCCCGGCTGCTCTCTCTTCCCGATGCCCCTGCGTTAGTCTTCGGGAAGATCGATGTACCGGGAGCACAGCACACGATTGTCTTCTATGCACACTACGACGGGCAGCCCGTGACTTCGTCGGAATGGGATGGCGGATCGCCCTTCACGCCGGTGGTGCGCGAAGTGAACGGCGAGCAGCGCATTTATGCACGATCGGCCGGCGACGATAAAGCCGCCATCTTCGCGCAGCTCACGGCGCTCGACGCGCTGAAGGCGGCGGGCATCCCGTTCAAGGCGAACATTCGCTTCGTTTGGGAGGGCGAGGAGGAGGCCGGATCGCCGCATCTGGAGCGGATTCTGAATGCCAATCGCGATCTGGTCCACGCTGATGTGTGGCTGGTGTGCGATGGGCCTGTGGATCAAAGCGGCCAACAGACGGTGGTCTTCGGAGCGCGAGGCGATGCGCATCTGGAGATCACCCTGTATGGACCGCACCATGGGTTGCACAGCGGCCACTACGGAAACTGGGCACCGAATCCGGCAATGATGCTGTCGCAGTTGCTCGCCGGGATGAAAAACGAAGACGGCCGCGTTCTGGTGCCGCATTTCTACGACGGAATTGAGCAGCTCTCGGCGGTTGAAAAGGAAGCGCTGGCCCGCGCGCCAGTAAACGACCAAACGCTGATGAGTGCTTTTTGGCTGGGGCACGTCGACGGCGGAAGTGCCCATCTGCTCGATCTGATCAACCAGCCTTCGCTCAATATCAACGGCCTGTCGTCGGGGCAAACAGGAGCCAGAGCCACCAATGTTATTCCCCCCACCGCGACCGCAGATCTCGACCTCCGCCTGGTGGTGGGTATCGATTGGCGAGAACAGCAGCAGCGTGTCGTCGACTACGTCCGTTCCCGCGGCTACTTCGTCGCGGATCACGAACCCACGCAGCAAATCCTGCTGGAGCATCCAAGGGTAGCGCTGGTTCTGCGCGATGAAGCGGGATACAACGCTGTGCGTACGCCAATGGATCTTCCGATTGCGGAGGAGGTGCTTGAAGCTGTGAAGAGCGCGCGCGGAGACGTGGTTCTGCTGCCCACCATGGGCGGAAGTGTGCCGCTCGGAGCGATGGAACGCGCCGCGCAGACGCACACGATCACGGTACCGATTGCCAACTATGACGACAATCAACACGCCGCAAACGAGAACCTGCGCTTGGAGAATCTGTGGGACGGAGTGGAAACTATGGCTGCGCTGCTCGAAATGAAATAGGACGGCGTAACACCAAGTCGGTTGCAAGTAAGTCTCGGACGAATGGTGATTCTTTGTATCGCCTGTCAGGGGCAATTATGGTCGCAGGAACCGCCTTCGTTATCGTAGAAAAAAGCATCAAGACGTGGATTGCGAGTATGAAGCGTTTGAGTGGAGGGATTGGGGCATCTTTTGGCCGGGGCTACCGGGCCTATTGACAGCTGATCAAGGTCCGACGGCTCTGAGGGAACGATTTACCTCGCCTTCAAGAATCAACCTGGCTTCAGGACTTGCGCTTTCTTCGACGAGCAATATATACCGTCCCTGAAGGCCGGACGCGACCAGGCACGGTTTGTGCTATGGAGCCTGCGCTTCACAGCTGTCGTTACCGTACCTCCGCTGTGGCGCCGGCAATTGTGGCCCGCGGCTCGGACCGGCCCCCAAGGTGCTTGGCGAGGAATTCGTCCACACGACCGTAGAAATCGAAGTTGTTCTCTGGACGTGCAAATCCGTGACCTTCATCCGGATAAACGACGTAGATCACGTCACGTTTCTCATTTCGTAACGCCGCCACCATTGAGTCCACGTTCGCAATCGTGACCCGCGGATCATTTTGGCCCTGTCCAATCAGGAGTGGCGAACGGATATCGTCAACGTGATAAAGAGGCGAGACCTTGCGGTTCAGGGCGTCGTCATGATCAAAATCTCCGGCCCGCCGCCGCCAGCGTGTCATGATATTCGACCAGTAGTTTGGGAACGAGCGGAACAGCGTGGCGAGGTCGGCTGGACCCACGCCGTCCACACCGCAGACAAATAGGTCAGGGCGCATTTCCAAAGCGAGGAGGGTTGCAAAGCCGCCGCCCGACCAACCCATCGCCGCGATCCTCTTCGGATCGGCGGTACCGTTTTCGATTGTCCACTGCACAGCATCGAAAACATCTTCCTGGGTACCGCGGCCCCACTCGCTGTTTCCGGCATTGAGAAAATTCAGACCAAACCCGGTTGAGCCGCGATAATTGACCTGCAAGACGGCATAGCCGCGGTTGGCGAGAAATTGAACTTCCGGATCGTACTCATCCTCATCCCTGTACCACGGACCCCCGTGGATGTTCAGAACGAGCGGAAGGTTTTTGGCTTCCACGCCGGGCGGCGTGGTTAAGTAACTTACCAATTCCAGCCCGTCGCGCGCGCGAATTATGACAGGCTTTTTTGGTGCCAACACAAAATGCAGCAGGGCTGGATTCTGGCTATACAGCAGCGTGACTTTCTTCTTGTCGCGGTCGAAAGCGTAGTAGGACGTGGGCGCATCGCTGCGCTGAGCGGCAACAATCCACTTCCGGTCCGCACGATCGCGGCTGATGAGATAGAGGAATCCAGGGGCTTCGCGACTGATCATTTCGAAATCAGCCTGAACTCTGGGATCAAGAAAAATCCAATGCCGTGTCGTGTAATCGAATTCAACCGCCTCGATCGCATTCGTCGCTGGATTCCTCAAAACGACGGGCTGAAGATTCCCATTGTCCGCTACATCAGATTCTGGATCCTGTGCCACCACGCTGAGCTCTTTCCCACTCTGCAGATCGACCTTGACGAGCCTTCCTTTATCCGAGTGAAGTGCTGAATGGATGACGAGGCTCCGGCCATCCGGATCGAACCCCGCAATGAGCGAACCGCCCACCGCCTGGCCCATCTGAAACGAGCGCTCGAACGGCATCACGATCAGATCGCGCCAGGGTTTATCAACCCCGTCGCGGACCCTAATGATGGTTTCGCCAGTATTGCCATTGAAAGCAGTGGCCCCGCGGATGACAAAATCGTTGTCGGTCGTCCAGGTTAGAACGTCGCCTGGATTGGTGGCCTCGAGTGTAGTCGCGCCGGTCGCCAGATCGACTCGGTACATGTCGAAGGCATGACGATCGCGGAGGTTGAGAGCGACCAGGACGAAGCGCGGATGTTGCGAATCGGTCAAAACATTTTGCGCTCGCACGCCCCGGAACGGCGTAAGGTCGCGCACGTTGCCGGAGTCGAGCTCAACCGAAAAAAGGTGGTCAACCTCGTCGCCGCCATTGTCCTGTAGATAAAGGATGTGTCTCCCGTCGGCGGCCCAGGCGTACCAGAAGATTGGGCGATGCGATTCGTTGGTGATTAGTCTAGCGTGACTCGCGGGAATGGAATCCGCCCAGACGTTGAGCACGCCGTTTTTGTCCGGCGCAAGCCACGAGATCTGCGAGCAATCGGGAGAGATCTGCGGACGCTCCCGCTCCGGATTCCCGAAAAGAACTTCGCGCGGGATGAGCGCAGGCAACTCGGCTCGTGCGCAACAGGCTGAAAGCAGGAGAAGTGAAAGAGCGGAAAATCTATTCATCACTGAAAAGGTTAATGTCAATCTCACTCCTTCGCGCCAGCATGAAACAATTTTCATTCAGAGTCCCTCAATAGGCCCACAGTTTGCACCGACAGCTCCGAAGATATAGTAAAGGCGACTGTTTCAAGCGGGCTTTGGCATAAGCAATTGGAACAGGGGATTGTGAGCGGACCTATCCCCGCCATACCTACAGACAAAACCCGTAGGGGGCCTGCCCTTATCGTGGTTTTCTTGGGGTCCATTTTGATATTCTCGGAAAATCCTTGTATTTTCTCCTCACTGAATGTCGCGACCTAGAAGAGGTGTCACGCGCAGGGACTTCCTGAAATCGACGGTGCTCGCCGCCGGCTGCCTGTTCCCTCGATGCTCCTTTGCGAAAAACTCTTCTTCGGTACTTAGTGAATCCTCCTCGTTTCGCCTGGCGGATGGATGGGAATACCATCGGGGCGCGCTCGGAAGTGTGTGGGATGTGTGGAGGGAAGACACGGACGATGGCATCAAATGGAAGTCCGTGCCGGTGCCCCATTGTTCGAATGCCTACGATGCCGTGGACCCAGACGACACTTTTTATCAAGGGCCAGCATGGTATCGCATCCGCCTACCGGTCGCAAATCCTCTTCACAACGGACGCACTCTCTTGCACTTCGAAGGTGCAGGCCAAGAGAGCGAAGTTTTCGTCTTCTTAGACAAGGTCGGACAGCATCGCGGCGGCTATGATGAGTTTGTCATCGACATCAGTGAATCGACTGCGAAATTTCTAAACGAGCGGCGGGCCCGTAACCATGTTCCGGTCGCGATACTGTGCGACAACTCACGGGATAGCGAAGCCGTCCCCTCCAGCCTCAACGACTTCCATCGATATGGAGGCTTGTATCGCCCCGTCAACCTCGTTTATGTCCCGGCGGTGTCGCTCGAACGCATTCACATCGTCCCCGAACAGGTATCAAAAGCAGGCGCTGAAGTCTCTGTCAGGACTCGTCTCTACAACCCTGAATCCCTGAAAGGCCAGATGGATGCCGAGATCCGTATTCTTGATCCGCAGGACCGAGTCATTTTTTCACACCAAAGATCGTCCGAGGTGTGGTCGGGAGAGCAAGAGATCGCGACCTTTGCAATGAACGATCCTCAGTTGTGGGCTCCCGCCAACCCGGCCCTGTACCGCTGCGAGGTAACAGTGCGAAGCGAACATGGAGCTATGAGTGTGCGCGAACGTTTTGGCTTGCGCTCCTTCGAGTTTCTGCCTCACGGTCCGTTTCATTTGAACGGGGAGAGACTGCTGTTGCGCGGGACGCAGCGCGAAGAGGACCACTCGGGTTTGGGACCGGCCATGGGCGATGAATTGGTCGCGCGCGAACTCCAGCTGATTAAGGATATGGGCGCAAACTTCCTTGGCCTTGCGCACCACCAACAGTCGCGTCGCGTGCTCGATTTGTGCGACGAGTTGGGATTGTTGGTCCTTGAGGAAGTTCCGTGGTCCCGAGGCGGCCTTGGCGGGGAAAACTACAAGCAAGAAGTGCGTGACCTGCTTCATGCCATGATTGACCAGCATTACAACCACCCGTCGATCTTTGTCTGGGGCTTGGGAAACGAGAATGATTGGCCGGGAGATTTCCCTGAATTTAATCGTAACCAAATCCGAGCATTCGCGAAGGAACTGAACGATCAGTGCCATGCCCTGGATAACACGCGCAAAACCTTTATTCGCCGCTGCGACTTTTGCAAAGATGTTGTCGATGTTTATTCCCCGTCAATTTGGGCAGGCTGGTACCACGGGCCATATACCAGTTACAGGGCCGTGTCGCAGAGAGAGATGGAACAAGTGAATCATTTTCTGCATCTCGAATGGGGCGCTGACAGTCATGCGGGTAGGCACTCGGAAGATCAGGATCGACTTCTGGCTATGCTTATTTCTGGTCAAACGAATGGTCACAGCCTCGACTATCTACTTAATGGCGGTGTCGAGAAAGCGGATGAGAAGGGCGACTGGTCGGAGAACTATGCCTGTGACCTCTTCGATTGGCACTTAAAAGAACATGAAAATATGCCTTGGCTCACCGGAACGGCACAATGGATCTTCAAGGATTTTTCCACTCCTCTACGCCCGAGCAATCCGGTTCCTTATGTTAATCAGAAGGGGCTAACCGAACGCGACCTGACGCTCAAGGAGGGTTATTACGTATTCCAGTCCTACTGGACCCGCCAACCTATGATCCACATCTTTGGCCATTCGTGGCCGATTCGCTGGGGCGATCCCGCCGAGCAAAAATTAGTCAGGATCTATTCTAATTGTGAAACAGTCGAGTTGTTTTTGAATGGCATTTCGTGCGGCAAGAAAGACCGCAATTCACAGAACTTCCCGGCTGCGGGCCTGCACTGGCTCGCTCGATTTGTCTCCGGGGAGAATCATCTCAAGGCCATCGGAAGTAAAGGCGGCGAAACCGTCGCCGATGAAATCCGTTTTCACTACCAGACCGAGAAGTGGACAGAACCTGCTCGCTTGGTGCTAACCGAACTCACTCGTGACGCTGGCATTATTAAGGTGGAGGCGCGCCTGCTTGATGCCGCGAATATCTGTTGCCTCGACGCCAGGAAACGCGTATCTTTTGGCCTCGCTGGAGATGGCAAGCTCATCGATAATCTAGGTACAAACCGGGCTTCACGAACGGTCGAGCTCAGCAACGGCCGTGCCGAGATTAGCCTTCGGACCTTCGGCGGGAGATCTGTGCTCAGCGCTTCCGCCGATGGAATTCCCACTGGATTTCTATCCCTCGCCGCCAACACCTAACGGCTCTGCATGGACACCCCTCCGACAATTCTCTTCCAACCTCCCAATCACATTGGCTTGGGCCATATCAATCGCTTGGCCGCGATCGCGCTTGCCCTGCGGGAGATGCCGAACCCGGTCCGTCCTGTTTTTGTTGTCGAAGGCTCGAGTCATCTGCTTCTGGATGTGCTGAACCTGCCATCCATCCCGCTGCCGAGCGACCATGCAATGTTCGAAACAGACCTGTGGAACTCGTGGTCTGCTGATGAGCGCTTCACATTGTCAAAAGAAATCTCCCAGGGCATTTTGCGTACTGTCCGTCCGCAGCTGGTGGTCTTTGATTGTTTTCCAAACCCACAGTTCGCAAGAGTAGTGTTCGAGGAAAAAATTCCGACAATCCTCTGCCTCCGCGAGATGCGGGACATCAACAGGTACCTGAATCACATAGGAGACATGCTAGGTCAGATCGGGCACATCATACTTCCCCACGACGCCGGCGCGCTCGAACTGCCTGACCCAATCAGGATGAAAAGTTGCTTCGTTGGGGAAATCATCCGCTTTAGGCGGAAACACGAAGCTCCTCCAAAATCAGCGGAGCGCTCGGTTGTGGTGTGCGGCGGCGGAGGTGGATATCCCGGAACAGTATCTTTCTATAACCTGGCCATGAAAGCGCTCACCGAACTGCAGCACCTCCGGCCTAAGGTCACTTGTCGATTGATTGCTGGCCCCCTCTTCCAGTACTGGTCAAAGTTGCAGCTGGCAGCGGGCGTCTCCGTTACTCCTTTTGAGCCTGACATGATTGGCGCCTTCTCAGCCGCTGACCTGGTGGTCTCCGCCGCAGGGTATAACGCTTGCGCGGAGTTGGAACAACTGGGGGCCCGCGCCATCCTGGTTCCAGCTGAACGACAGTGGGATGATCAATATGCACGCGCAAGGCGGCTGGCGCACACGTACTCGCACTTTAAAGTCTTCACCGGTCCTTCCCCACAAGATCTGGCCAACCTTATGCATCGGGCTCTGGAAGAAACGATTGACATTCACATGGAGGCTCCTATGAACGGGGCATGGAGAGCTGCAGAAGCAATACGCGCGATACTCGAACGCCGCCGGCCGCTCGTCTAGCTTCATCGTGCGCTTCTTCAACCGAGTAAGTAGATGTTTTTCATCCGAGCCGGAACTCCTTGCCGCAGTTGCATGAAATTAACAAAATAGTGCTTGACGAAACCTTACAATCTGCTAGGATGCCGTCGAATTGATCCCAGAGATGCCTGTCGATTCGCTCACAAGAGTAAAAAAATAAGAGTAAAAAGATAAAGTTCGAATAGTTGACGGGCCCCAGTACTTTCCAAAGCAGTAGCAATTGGAAGCACGTGACTTTACTCCGCATAACGACGGAGTTAGGGGGCTGTACGATTTTTTGCCGCCCAAATCTCAGGTTACTGCTTTGCTGGTCGGTGCTTGCCGCTGTGGCATGGGCTGCCCCCACGATTACTTCTATCAACCCTGCCTTCGGTCCGCCACTCACACAGGTCACGGTAAATGGAACCGGTTTTGGCACGAGCAAAGGTACTGTCAGCTTCAATGGTGTCGCCGGCACAATCGTTACCTGGAGCAATACTCAGATCGTAGTTGATGCTCCGAATGGATCGGCCGGATCGGGCGTCGTAGAGGTGAATTGGAACAGCAGTTCATTTACCTTCAACTTCACGCCGACAATAAGCAGCATCAGCCCACAGAATGTGCCTTCCGGGCAGACTGTGTCGGTGGTTGGACAGAATTTTGGCTCCAAGGCCGGTTCCGTCACTCTCGCCGGAGAAGCGGTTCAGATCGCCTCCTGGAGTAGCAACTCGATCAGCATCAAGGTTCCAAACAACGTGCCAACCGGCGCGGACGCCGTGGTGGTCACATCGTCGATAGGCTCCTCGCCTCCGGCAACCCTGAATGTGCAGTTTGTGCCGTCGGTGAGCAGCATCAGCCCAGCCTTTGGGGCACCCAGTACTCAAGTGACCGTGTCCGGTACTGGGTTTGGCGCCAACACCGCGGGAACCGTTAGCTTCAATGGCGTAGCCGGAACAATTGTTAGTTGGAGCGACACCCGGATCGTCGTTACCGCTCCCAACGGCTCGGCCGGATCCGGGCCTGTGGTTGTCAGCTGGCAGGGAGTAAGCAGTAATAGTTTCGTCTTCAACTTTCTGCCAACGATTTTCAATCTATCGCCCTCGACTGTCGGGGTAGGCTGGACGTTTTCTGTGGTCGGGCAAAATTTTGGCTCGTCTCGCGGATCGGTGACGCTGAATGGTTCGGCACTCACTCCCTCTTCGTGGAGCACGAACTCCATTAGCATTCCCGTTGTATCTTCCGATTGCACCGGTCCCATTGTAGTAACCACCGCGATCGGCGCATCCAATGCGAGTTCGCTCACCGTACAAGGAACCACTTGCGGGAGCGCACCCCTGACTGTAACTGCCAGTGCGTCGCCGAAGCCGAATACAGCCGGGTGGAATAATACAGGGGTTACGGTGAGCTTTACCTGCAGCGGTGGCATAGCCCCGGTGACGTGCCCGACGCCTCAAACCGTTTCAACCCAGGGGGCAAACCAGGTCATCACAGGAACCGCAAACGATTCCTCGGGCACGACTGCAAAAGCTTCCGTCACGCTGAATATCGATCTTACCGCCCCAACGCTCGCTATTTCAGTGCCTGCAAACGGAACTTCATTTACGTCGTCACCCGCATCCGTCTCAGGAACCATCTCGGATGCACTCTCGGGCGTGGCTTCCGTCAGCTGTGACGGTGCAGCCGCAACTGTGCAAAGCGGGAACTATAGTTGTGCGGTTCCGCTTACTGCAGGCGTAGATACTATCACCGTGCTGGCCACGGATGTCGCCGGGAACACCGCGTCGCAATCCGTGAGCGCGACCCTCATAGTGGCCACGACAATTACCAGCTTCAGCCCTTCTTCCGCTCCCATTGGCACGCTCATCACAGTTCAGGGCTCCGGCTTTGCGCAAACTGGGTTTTCGCCGGAGATCACATTAAATCAGGAGGGAGGCGGGACAATCGTCGCGCCGCTATCAAGCGCAAGTTCCGGGGCGCTTTCCTTTGTTCTCCCTTCCGGCGCTGCTACCGGTGCCGTCACGATAACTGTGGATGGCCTGAAGACCGTATCCTCGAGTGTATTGTCCGTCGTTTCGTCGTCCTCTTTTTCCGTGACCGCGGGGCCAGCTTCTGTGACTCTGCTGCCAGGGCAGAGCTCATTTGCGCAAGTGCTATTAACAACCTCGAACGGTTTTACTCAGTCGGCCTCATTAAGCATCTCCGGCCTTCCCGCTGGTGTAACAGCGAGTTTCAAGCCGCCGCAAGTCACAACCGGCGCATTCTCAATCCTTACCCTGTCTGCGCCCACCGGCCAAACCCCAAGCTCGTCTACGTTAACCGTTTCCGCAAGCGCCTCAGTACAGGGAATTCAGCAGACTCAGACCGCAGCCATTGGCCTAACCGTGCAGGCTCTCTCAGGCAGCGCAACTTTCGCGGGACAAGTTGCCGTGACCGGTCCCTACAACACTCCACTGGTAGGCGTCACCGTGAGCTTCACCGGCACTAATTACACAGGGGGTCAAACTGGGTGTACAGGTTCAACCACAACGGATGGGGCAGGGAATTTTGTGTTGAATGGTTTATCGAGTTCCTGCACCGGACCACAGATGGTCAAATACGATTCCTCCACTGTCACATCTCCTCCGGGTAAATACTCCGGTGTGACTCTGAGCTATGTGCTAACGCCAGGGCAGGTTACCACTCCGGGAATCATTGTTCACCTGCCCAACGTGACGAACGCAGAGACGTTTACCATTTCGCAGAACTCACCCAGCGATCAGACGTTCGTTTCCCAGAGTATTCCTGGCGTTACCATCACTATTTATGCAGGAACCACATTTTCGTTGGCCGACGGAACTCAACCCGATCCCTTCCCGTTGAGCGTGGTGGAAATCCCTTACGACCAGATTCCTGACTACATGCCACCGAACCCCACCGAAGATCCCGTATTTGCGATGTCGATTGAGCCGTTCAACTCAAGCTCCAGTCAGCCGGTCGCGGTCAGCTACCCCAATCGTAGAAATACGGCTCCGGGCACAACCATGCCTCTGACTTCACTGAACCCGACTTTGGGCATGATGGTTAACTACGGCACGGGCACGGTTTCAGGCAACGGAACCCAGGTGATTCCTGATCCTGATCCCGCTAACTTGGGCCACCTTTACGGCATCTCGCACTTCGATTGGCATTTCCCGCTGCCCACGCCGTCTAACAACACCAATCCCTGCCCCGCGGGCAGCACCTGCCACAAAAAAGGAGATCCCGTCGACCTTTCTTCCGGGCTTATGGTTGATACCAAAACGGACATCAGTTTCGGCGGCCCGCGTGGCACGGTTGCGGTCACCCGCACCTTCCGCGGTCTTACCGGGAATCCAGGTCCATTTGGAATTGGGACCAACCATAACTACGGTTTCATAATGGACAGCTCGAACATCTCGCAAGGCTTGATCAATCTGATCATGCCCGATGGAAATCAATTTCCATTCGTGCAACAAGCCAACGGGACGTTCGTCAACGCAACCATTCCGATCGTTCAAGGCGCGGTCATCAGCAACCTGACATGCATCACCACCTTCTACGGATATGGCTGTGGTGGCAACCTGATGTGGAAAAACGGCACAGTGTTTGTTTTTCAGCCACTTCTCATAGGCCAGCCTTGGGCGGCATTTTTGATGTCGATCACGGATTCCAACGGAAATACCATTAATTTAGTGCACAGCCCCAGCATACCGATGGAAATTACTCAGATCGTTGATCCTGTTGGTCGTTCTCTTAATTTGACCTACGACCAATCCTATCGGATAACCTCTATTACCGATCCAGTCGGGCGGTCGGTGTCCTATACGTATAACGAACAAGGTACGCTTGCTTCGGTGACGGATGTCGAGGGAGGCGTTACCGGCTACAGCTACGACAGTCAGAATAATCTCCTTTCCATCACTGATCCACGCCAGATCACTTATCTGCAAAATACTTATGACCAAAATGGACGGGTGATCAAGCAAGTGGCTGCAGATGGTGGCGTAACCACTTTCAACTACACTCTCCTTAATTCCGCAGTCTCAACTACCGTAACTGTAACGGCCGATGTCGCAGCAGGCGCAGGCGGAGGCGGTGGTGGCGGAGGCGGTGGCGTTGTCGGATCAGGTCCGATTTCAAACATCAACACGAGCCCTGTCTCTATTACGACGGTCACCGATCCTTTAAACAACGTTACAATGTACCACTTCAGTCCCGCGGGATTCCTGCTCGATTCGACCAACGCAACCGGACAGAAGACCGTTTACAACGTGGATCCAACGTCCAACCAGGTTCTCAGTGTCACCGATCCTCTGGGGCGCACAACCGCATACACCTACGACTCTCTGGGTGACTTGACGAGTATCACCCAACTTTCTGGAACCTCCGCTGCTGCTACTACTTCTTTTAGCTACGCTCCGGTCTTCGCAAAGATTGCTAGTATCACCGATCCTCTGGGACATTCGACTACATTTACTTACAATGGAACTACTGGAAATCTTCTCTCCATTGCCAATCCGCTCAGCAATCAGATGACTTTTGCCTATGACAGCTATGGAGAAATCGTCAGCGCTTCCGATCCTCTGGGAAACACGACTCAGTTTGCATACGTAAATGGATCACTCACCAAAGAGACAGACCCGTTGGGGCGAACGGTGAGCATTACCTCGGATCCCATAGGCCGGCCCATTTCAGTCGTCAATTCCCTGGGAGAAAACATTCAGCGGCAATACAATCCGCTGGGCCAAATTGTGCTGGGCACGGATGGATTGGGTAATCGCACATCATTCAACTACGACCCAAATGGCAACCTCCTAAGTGTGGCCGATGCAAACCAGCATTCGACGACCTACACGTACGATGCAATGGACCGGATCGCTACTCGCACGGATGCCCTGGGACATACCGAGAGCTATCAACACGACCAGGATGGAAACCTTACCCAATTCATCGACCGCCGGGGAACTGCGACTAATTACGTCTACGATGCCATGAACCGTCCCACGCAGGCCAACTTCGGCGGCCAGAGTTCGATCAACTTTGCCTATGACGCCGTTAGCCGCCTCACGCAGGCCGTTGATTCGATTACAGGAACCTTTGCGCGCAGCTATGATGGCCTGGACAGGATGGTATCGGAAGTAAGTCCGGAAGGCACCGTGAATTACACCTACGATCTCGGTGGCCGCCGGACATCTATGTCGGTGAGCGGCCAGTCGCCAGTTAGCTATTCTTACGACAATGCCAATCGTATTGCCCAGATCGTACAGGGAAGTTCCGGTGTCAGCTTCAGCTACGATAACGATAGCAGGCGTACCTCACTTACACTGCCAAATGGCGTCAGGATGAGCTATGCCTTCGACGCCGCATCGCAGCTTTCGACGATTAATTACCAATTGGGTAGCGTCACACTGGGCAATCTGACGTACGCATACGACGCTGCGGGACGGCGGACGGCTGTCGGTGGGAGTTTCGCAAGAGAGAATGCCCCGGCGGCACTGACAAGTTCCTATAATGCCGGCAATCAGGTTACTCAGTCCGGATCACAGAGCCTGACGTACGATGCGAATGGAAACCTAATAAGCGATGGAGTCAATACCTACACATGGAACGCGCGCAATCAGCTAGCTTCTGTTAACGGGGTTGTGTCCGCCAGTTTCCAATACGACCCCTTTGGCCGCCGTGTCAGCAAGACGATGAACGGGGCGACGGAGTACCTCTATGACGGCCTGAACCCTGTGCAGGAGCTCTCGGCCAATGGCACCCCCATGGCGAACTTGCTTGCCGGAGGCACGGATGAGTACTTTCAGCGCACTGATTCTAACGGCCCCGCCAACTTCCTAACTGATGCCTTGGGGAGCACGATTGAGCTGACCAATCTGGCCGGCGCCAGCCTTGTGCAGTACGCTTACGAACCCTTCGGCAACACGACAACCGTCAGCGGCTCTTCCTTGAATCCCTATCAGTTCACCGGCCGAGAGAATGATGCCTCTGGTTTTTATTTCTACCGCGCTCGGTTCTACAACCCACTGCTTGGCAGGTTCGTTTCCGAAGATCCGATCAAGGCTGGTTTTAATTTCTATGCTTTCACCGGAAACAATCCGGTCAATTTTATCGATTTCTTGGGATTAGATAAGAAGCCTCCGTGTCCAAACCCCTGGCTAAGAGTTGCCGCCGCTGCGGGAGGGTTGGGAAACGTTGCACTAGGTTCGGCCAAAATCGCGCTTGGACTCGCGGCAACCGCTGAGACCGGCGGATTGGCAGCCGGCTTAGGGTATTACTCTGCCTATAGCGGCGCGACTAATATCGCCGGTGGGCTTTCGCAGGTTTATGGAGCCATAACCGGCAATCTGGAAGGAGGTCAGCAGGGCGCGGACTATGCCGCCTCTGCCTCGAGTGTGAGCGGGCTAATTACTCTGGCGGCAACGGGAAATGCTCAGGAGGGGGCGACGGTTTCCGCAGTCGAAGGGTTAGCTCTGGTTGGGGCGACGGGAGCGCTGTCCTCCACCGGAACCTTGCCCACTCCCGGCGCTGCAGATAACGCTGTTAGCGCCATCGACAACGGGTCCGCCGTATATCCGTTGATTGTCGGCGATCAAAGCAACAGTTGCCAATAAATGTCGCGCCCCGACGGAGACGTTGCTGCAAACGAGGAAATGGTGACGAAGAATGGGAAGAAGAGAGCCGTTGACGCCCAAGCAAAAGGGCTTGTGCGTCGCATTGATATTCGTGCTGAATACACCAATCATTATTTTTATATTCGTATATTCGAGTGGATTTTCTCCCAGGCAGGTAGCTGTTGCAGGCCTGTTTAATCTCGCCGTGGGTGTACCTTTGCTCGCGTTGATTACAGAGAAATGGATTCGAAAATTGAAATGAAAATTAAGTGAGGGTTGAAACGAGAGAGATGCGGAACATCTAGGTTGCCTTACTCTTCGATCACTTGCCGCGCCCGCGCCTCTGGCGAAGTGGCGGCTTGAGTGGTTTGAGAATTAAAGGTTGTTTGAATGCGCAGCAGCAATCATAATTCGATCTCAGGCTCTGGTGGAGTAGGCTTGGGCCGTTCGGCTCTCAAACCCCTATGGCTGAAAGCGAAGCGATGCTTTGTTATTCTCGCTCTGGCCACGCTGCCGCTGGCCGCGCAAGGCACCGGTACCGCTCAATATTTCTACGACGATGTTGGGCGACTGACCAGGGTTGTAACGCCGAGTGGCACCATAGCGACCTATAACTATGATGCTGTTGGAAACTTACTCTCGATCACCCGCTCGACTTTGCCGGGCAACAATGGCCTGGCAATATTGAGCTTCACGCCGCAGACTGGATCCGTGGGGCAAGCGGTGGCCATCCAGGGCCAGGGATTCGGCGCCACACCCTCGCTGAACGCCGTCCAATTCAACGGCGTCGCGGCAACCGTGAGTGCGGCCACTGCCTCCACGCTCACCGTCACTGTGCCGTCAGGCGCGACCACGGGCCCGATCTCAGTTACCGTGAACGGGCAATCGACCACCTCCGCGACGAACTTTGTGGTCACCGCTGGAACCTTGGTGGCCATCATCATTTCTCCGGCCGGTTCCAGCCTCTATCAGGGAGCGACGCAGCAGTTTGTGGCCAACGGTCTGCTCTCCAACGGCACCCAGCAAAATCTCACTTCAGCCGTAAACTGGGGGTCCTCGATTCCTTCGGTAGCGACCATAAGCAACACAGTTGGGAGTAGCGGGCTAGCAACCGGGGTGGGATTTGGCACAACCTTAATCACCGCGATTTCAGGTTCAATTATCGGCTCGACCACATTGAAGGTGGCTTCTCTGAGTTTTCTCACAACAGCTCCTTCACCGGCGTCAGTGGCTATTGGTCTAACTCAACAATTTTCCGCCACCGGGTCCTACACCGACGGGACCGTTCAAAATCTCACATCGTCGGTAACCTGGAGTTCGTCCAACACAACGGTTGCCACCATCAACAGTTCGGGGCTGGCCACGCCGCTGGCGTTGGGCAGTTCGACCATTTGTGCCGTGTTGCCCGGCAGCTCGTCTTGCTCATTCCTTACGGTTACACCAGCTCTAGTTTCCATAGCGATCACTCCATCGAACGAGGCGATTCCCAAAGGCATTACACAGCAATTCATCGCCATCGGCACGTTTAGCGATCACAGCACGCAGAACATCACCGACTCCGTTTCGTGGAAAACATCCAGTTCCGCGGTCGCAGTCTTTGGCTCAAGTTCTAGTCCGGGCTTCATGACTGACATAGGCGCGGGTACTGCCGTCATCACGGCGAGTTCTGGAGCGATCAGCGGATCGACCACTTTTACGTTGACGGCGCCGGTGGCTGCGAGCCTTAACGTGAGCCCAGCGGATTTCGCTCTGCCTCTTGGCGGGGCGGAGCAATTGGCGGCACAACTTGTCTTCTCTGATAACACCACGCAGAATGTCACTCAGACGGCGACTTGGAGTTCATCCGCCACAAACGTGGCTACGGTCAGCAATTCTGCCGGAAGCCAGGGCCTCGTCACCGGGGTTGCGGTCGGCACCGCCACCATTATGGCAACTTCCAATTCCATCAGCGGTTCGTCGACGCTCGTCGTGAACAGCACATCGGGCACAACTTTTCCGCGCTTCCTGTATGTGAGCAATGGCGGCGGCAGCATATTTGGCTACAGTGTCAATGCTCAGACCGGCCAGCTTCGCGCCAATGGTTCCGTCCAGGTCTCGAACCAGAGCGGCCATCTTGCGCTGGATCCTTCCCAGAGCTACTTGTATTGCAGCGTGCCCGGAGCCGCAGGCAATTTCTTTGTTTTCTCTGTGAATCCAGTGAACGGCACGCTGACTCAGGTTTCGGGCTCTCCCTACAAGGCAGGTACATCGAGCGGCCCCGTCGTGACCGAGCCGTCGGATCGTTTCGTGTACGTCGGCGACGCAGGCAGTAACAGCATTTTCGGGTTTAGCATTGGCGCGGGTGGCGCATTAACCGCCTTGCCTGGATCACCCTACCCGGCCACGGGAGAACCAACCGCGCTGCTTGTTAATCCCTCGGGCAAGTTTTTGTTCGAACTCACTCCGACCACAAACGTCGGAGGAGCAGATCCCCCGGGAAGCGTCTCTGTCTTCACGATCGATTCGAATAGCGGCGCGTTGACGCCGATCTCCGGTTCACCGTTCGACGTTGGAAACAGTCCGGTTGCCTTGGCTCAGGATCCAGCGGGAAAGTACCTCTACGTTTCCAACTCAGGACAGAGTAATACGAGCCGAATGCGGCGACCGAAATCGTACCATGATCTCGACGCGGCTCTGGGGCGATCTTATGCATATCCAGAACGGGAGAACTTGCTTGGCATCACTGATCATGCAGATTCGCACATCGTTGGTTCTAGCGTGGCGGCCGGTGCAACTAGTCCGCTTCTGCTCGCCAGTCTCGATATGAATGCATTCCCCGAGACAACCACGGACCGCGGAATTCTCACGCTTGCCCGCTCCCCATTTGTTCGGACCTTCTTCCAGTTGGGTGGTAGCTCCTCTGCATCAGTCACAGCCTTTACAGTGGATCCCAACGCGGGGACGTTGACAGCGATTTCGGGTTCGCCATTCCTGGTGTCCTCAAACTTGACGTCGATTAGCGTGGATACTACGGGACAGTACCTGTATGGCCCAACGTTCAATTCGATGTTCGCCTTCTCCATTAACGCGGGCAACGGAGCCCTGACGACGCTGTCGAATTCTCCTTTCAGCCTTAGCGTCGGACCTCTGGTGTTCGATCCTTCGGGATTGTTCGCGTACGCACAAGGAGGGAGTGGCTTGCAGGAGATGGGCACCAACTCAAGCACCGGCACCCTTACTGCGCTTTCTGGGGGAAGTCCGATCGGCGGTCAATCGATCGTAATCACTGCAGGCTCGACGCCGATAAGCTATGTTCCGCAGTTTGCTTACGTAGTGAACATCGGTTCCGCGCAAGGAAACATTGCAGGGTATTCTATTGACCCGGCGAGCGGTGCATTGACGTCACTGTCGGGGTCGCCCTTTGCCGAGGGATACTTCCCGGTATCCGCAGCCACCGACATGTCCGGTCAATCGCTGTACGTGGCAAATACCTGCTCTGATCCCAGTTGCGCGGCCAGCAACGGGAGTGTTTCCGGCTATAGCATCAATCCAGGCTCCGGCGCACTCACGGCCGCCGCCGGTTCCCCGTTCCCCGCCGGGCCTTCCCCGGTAAGTATCGCCCTTCAGCCGCCCGGCGTTAATGCATCATCGTCCAGCGAGTATGCCTACGTCGCTTCGCAAAATGGTCAATTCTTTGAATACTCCGTAAATCCTGCGACCGGAGTCCTTACAACGTTCTCAGGATCGCCGGCCAACACTGCAGCGAACGGCCTAATCGCAACTGCAGTTGACCCGACCGGAGCAACCCTCTACGTAGTTTCGCCTTGCTCGGGCTGCACGAACGATGTTCTGTACGGTTATGACCTGTTCCTTTTCCAGGGGCAGTTAATCTACCAGCCGCCAATCATAACGGCGAGCCTTGGTACGGCTCCGCGAGCAATTGGTGTCGATCCCGGCGGCCGCTATGTACTGGTTACCGATGGTGGATCCAATACGGTCTCCGTGTTTTCTACAACGTCGTACACGCAAGTGGCAGGCTCTCCGTTTGCGACTGACGGCAATCCGTCCGCCGTGGCACTCGACCCGTATGGCCAGTTTGTTTACATAGCGAATCAAGCGACGAATGATGTCTCCGCCTATGCGATGAATCCTTCTACGGGACTGCTAACTCCTATCCCCGGATCGCCCTATTCGGTTGGAACCGGACCGGTGTCGTTGAGCGTGGACTTCTCCGGCGAGTTCCTCTATGTGACAAATAACGGGGCGGGGACCGTTTCAGCCTTCTCCATTACCCCTGGTACCGGTGCTTTGACGCCGGTGCCGGGTTCGCCCTTCCCGGCAGGTGCTGCGCCTATTTCGGTCGTAACTACGGGCGGGATTCAATAATTGGGTCAGCGGGGGCCTTTTCCGAATGTCTGGCTTTAGCTCCCCGAAAGGGGGAAACCATAGAGATACGGAGCATGTGCGGTGCGTCGGAGTCCGGCGTGGCATGAGCTTTCTGCTGGCCTGTTTTGTTTTGCCGGTTTGGCTAACTGGTAGTCCACGCCGATCAGGGCAGTCCTCAGGTGGAGAGTCTCGCAGCCTTCACTCAGACCCGCCCGCCGGCTATCCCCGCGTGACCTTCACCGACGTAACCGAAGCTGCAGGAATTCATTTCGAGCATTTTCATGGAGTGCGATCAACTCAACTGCCGGAAGACATGGGTTCAGGCGCAGCCTGGGGAGACTATGACGGCGATGGCTATCCCGATCTGTATGTCGTCGATGTCGCCGGACCGCTCTCCGATACGCCTGAGCAGTTCGCCAAGTCGCCCGGCGGCAATCGCCTCTATCACAACAATCGTGACGGAACCTTTACCGATGTCACGGAGAAAGCGGGCGTTGGTTTCAAGGGCGTCGGCATGGCCGCCGCCTGGGCTGATTACGACAATGACGGCCTTCTTGATCTGATTGTCACCAGTTACGACCGGATAGTTTTATATCGCAACAACGGCGACGGAACCTTTACAGATGTAACCAAAAAAGCGGGACTGGATAAATACCGGGGCTTTTGGACCGGCGCAGCCTGGGGGGACTATGACCGGGACGGCAACGTAGATTTGTTTATCTGCGGCTACGTGAAATACCAGTTCCACAAAGAGGAACTTAACAAAACCTCGTTGCAATACAGCACTCTGGTGCCGTTCATGCTCAATCCTGCAGCCTACCCGCCGGAACGCAAGTTGCTCTTTCATAACAATGGCGATGGCACCTTCACTGAAGTGGCGCAGCAAGCCGGGGTGGACGATCCAACCGGCCGCAGCCTTTCAGCAGCATGGTATGACTTCGACGGCGACGGATGGCCCGACCTGTATGTAGCGAACGATCTATGGGGCAGCAAGCTCTACTTGAATCTGCACAATGGCAAATTCAAAGACATCACCCGCGAATCAGGCGTCTCTGATTTCCGCGGTGAAATGGGAATCGCCATCGGCGACTGGGAAAACAACGGCGAGCCGGATATCTTCGTTACTCACTGGATTTACCAGGAAAACGCTCTTTTTCACAACCTGCGATCCGCCCTGGGCGATTCAGCCAGGAAGCTGCCGTTATTCTTCGGTGACATAGCGGAGATGGTCGGCCTCGGGCAGGTTTCCCGGAATTTTATCGGATGGGGCACGTCATTCTTCGACTACGACAACGATGGTCAGCTCGACCTGTTTGTTGTGAATGGAAGCACATTCCAGGATGATAAAGACCCCCGTCATCTGGTACCGATGAAGAATTTTCTTTTCTGGCAGAAGAGCCCGAAGGACGGATTTTACGAGGTGAGCTCGCTCAGCGGCTCCGCGTTCGAGCAGGCGCATGTCGGCCGCGGTGCGGCTTTCGCAGATTTCGACAACGACGGTGACGTCGATATCCTTATCGTGAATCAGGAAGGGCGGCCGATGCTTTTGCGGAACGATGGCGGCAACCGCAAGCATTGGCTCAAGGTGCGCGTGAAGTGCACCAAGTCGAACCGCACAGGATTCGGAACCAAGGTTGAGCTCCAGGCCGGAAGCATCGCTCGCAGCCAGGAAATCGGCGGCCAGACCTCCTACCTGTCGCAGAACTTTCAAGAAGCGCATTTTGGATTGAACATGGAAGCGGAAGCAACCCGCATTACAGTCACGTTTCCGAGCGGTATTGTTCACACATTGGAGCATGTGAAGGCAAATCAGACTGTGCTCGTCACAGAGTAGAGAGAGTAGAGAAAGAACGGCGCGCAGTAGGACGCCGCTGGTTAGAATGGGCAAAAAGTGTTGGCATCTTTCTCGGGAGTGATCGTTTGTCAGTCTTTGCGCACAAAAAGTGCGTGAAGACGGCTGACCTCGGCGGCTTTGCCGCCACTCGGTTTCGGGAGGTTTCTATGCGCTGCTTTTTGGTGGTCTTGCTTGTGACGTCGTCTCTGTTTGCGCAGACTAACGTCCAGCGTCCTCATGTTTTGGGCCTCGCCCATGTAGCGATCCGCGTGAGTGACATGGGAAAAACAGGCGCGTTTTATTCGGATCTTCTGGGTTATGACGTGCCGTTTTCGCTGAAGGACAGAAATGGGCGAATCGCAATCGCATTCGTGAAAATAAATGACCAGCAATATGTTGAACTCTTCCCGGGCGGCGCTCAGGATCAAGGGCGGCTTGATCACTTCGCCCTGTCCACAGATGATCTTGCCGCCATGCGGGTGTATCTCTCGAGCCAGCACGTCCCTATCCTCCAGGATATTCACAAAGGCCGCATCGGTAACCTCTTTCTCACCATTCGCGATCCCGCTGGGCATCGAATTGAGATCGTTCAGTCCTCGCCAGACGCTTTAACTTCTCGCTCCCAGGGTAGGTTCATGCCTGCCGGCCGTATTTCGAACCACATCGATCACGTCGGGATTCAAGTAGCTTCGACGGAGCGCACCATGAAGTTCTATGAGGACGTTCTCGGTTTTCGTGAAACCTCGCGTGGCCGCAGCGGAGGAGAAGATCCGGACCGGGTTGAACTTCAAGTACCCGACGGCACCGACTCCATCGAGCTGCTTTCTCCAGTGGGGGTTCCTCTACCTTCCAACCTGAAAGCTCAAAACCACTTCTGCCTGGCAAGTTCCGATGTTCACCAGACTGTTGCCATCCTTCAGATGCGGGTGGTCAGTGGTTTACCTATGTCCCCCATAACAGTGCAAACTGGCGATAACCTGCCGACACGAGCCAACCTGTCCGACCCAGATGGCAACCGTATCGAGATAATGGAAGTGACATCTGCGGCGAGATCTTCAACCGCAGCCGCGCGGGACTAGTGAAACGGGCATTGCGGAACAACGACGAGACAGGCATCGGCCGCAAGCAAGTCGCCAATTGACACATGTTATGCTCGCGGCATAATTTGGCGGCGAGGGCAACATGTTTGAGACCTTGGAACCTCCTGACCGACCTAATTGTTAAAGTGCGTTGTTCCGTTTGCACACAAAGCGGATATTCGCCGGTGCCGCTGCGAACGTTCTCTTGAGCATCAGGACATGCTTAGTGGTTGTGATGGACGCGATCTTCGAGCGGCTTTTCGAAACTCGTAGAGAAATGGGAAGGGGGCCATCTTGATGACCTTCCCCCTTACTCCGCACATTTCTGAATACGAGAGTTGATGTTAACCCCGTCCTGGTTTTGAGCCGGGATGGGGGAGCGTGAGGGGCAAGGGATGGCGTCTGAATCCCTTGCCCCTCGCACAGCTATGTAGAGGCCTGTTGCCTGCGCTGTCGCAAACTGGTTCGGCGTTAAGTATCCCAAACTGCTGTGCGGACGTTCTTGGTTGTACTCCTTGCGCCAGGCCGCGATCTTCGCCCGCGCATCGAACAGGTTCTGAAACCAGCTTATGTTTAGACACTCTTCCCGCAACTTGCCATTGAAGCTTTCCAAGCGTCCGTTCTGCATCGGTTTGCCGGGCTGGATGTGCGCCAGTTCGATCTTGCGTTCAATGGCCCAGGCCAGGAAATGGCGCGAAGTTAGTTCCGGCCCGTTGTCACAGCGGATGGTCAGCGGCAAACCACGTTCGGCGATGATTCCCTCCAGCACCCGCGTCACTCTTCGACTCGCGAAGCTGGTGTCGACTTCCAATGCCAAACACTCCCGCGTATAGGCATCGACCACGCTCAACACCCGGATCGTGCGCCCGCACTCCACCGCGTCATGCACGAAATCCAGCGCCCATTCCTGGTTCGCCGCCGTGCGCTCCACCAGCGGCCGGCCCACCCGCACGCAATGTTTCCGTTTCTTCCGCCGCGGCGTCAGCCCGGCCTGGCGATACACCCGCTCCACTCTTTTGTGGTTCACTTCCCACCCTTCCCGCTGCAACAGCACGTGCAGACGCGGCGAACCGTAGCGCGGCTTCTCCCGCGCTAACTCCACTAACTTCATGCGCAGCGGCTCATCCGTCCGCTTGCTTTCATAGCGATAACTCGATACCGCCATCCCCATCAGCCCGCACACCCGGCGCTCGCTGGTCTACGAGCTCCACCCGTTTTTTCGGATCAGCGCCTGTAACATGTCTTTGTCCAAGCTCAGGTCCGCCACCAGCTTGCGCAGCCGCGTGTTCTCCTCGCGCAACTGCTTCGCTTCCTGCGCTTCGCTCACGCTCATCCCGCCGTACTTCGCCTTCCAGGCATAGATCGTGTGCTTCGACACCCCTACTTCCCGCGCCACGTCTTCCGCCTTACGTCCCGCCTCCAACTGTTTCAGTGCCCCGATCATCTGCGCTTCCGTGTGCTTCGTCCTCGACACCTCTCCCTCCGCTCTGTCGCGCCTCGCACGACTATGAAATCATACTCAGCGGTGTGCGGTTTTGAGGGGAAAGGTCACCACGAATGACTGATCTCAGACAGGCGGTCCACGAAGAAAATCGATCACGATGCCCTTTATCATCTATCCCTCGCTGGTTTTAATCGCAGGTCTCAAACCGCCACATAGCCGTAGCGCAGGTTCGTTCGATGTGGGCCTGACTGCAAATATTCTTCTCTCAGCGCTGCGAAGCGATCCATTTTCGACCAGCGAGCGGGAGCCTTGTAATCGTAAAGGCGCGAGGAATTGCCGCTGAAGATTGCGGTCTTGACCGGGCCGCCAGCGGGTCCTAGAGCCTTGAGTCCGAACCGCTTCTGCATATCTTCTGGTGTTTCGAGCCGCCTTAGTCCCTCGATTTGCCACTGTGGTGAACCGGTCCAAAGTGCATCCGTACCCCACACGACGTGATCGGTGCCCAGGCCCCTGATGAGGCACCCTACCAAGTAGGCTGCCAATTTCGGCTGAGTGACCGTGCAAGCAGCAAAGAGTTGGCCCAGATCGCCATACACATTGGTGACGCCATACTTCTCAGGAATTTCTGCCAAATCCGTTACCCATTCATTTCGTCCGCTTTTCTCCACCATCGCCCAAGCTTCCGCTGCGTCCGAGCCGCCGCCACCGCCCACATTGCGATAGCCGGAGTGGTAGATGATGAAATTAAGTTGCGGCCAATCCTTGGCCGCCTTGGCTACGTCACTCACGTCCACATAAGGGCGAAGGCTGGGAAACAATTTGTCCAGCGAAGGCGGAAAAAGGCCTTTGTGCACACAAACGTTCTTAATGCCAGCTTTTTGCATCTTCTCGTAGCCGAGATAGGCGACCTTCTCGTCGTCCATGCGCCATGGATATTGCGAGAGTTCCTTATGCATGTTGTCTCCGATCGTATAACCCTTCACGGAGTCGGGCTTAAGAGCGAGTGCGCGGTCGAGACTATCGAGCCATCCGGGCTTGCCTGGCGTAAAAATGGCGTGACACAACAAGCGCTTGGAGCCGGCAGCTGTGTTTACTTTCGTTCGGGCCGCCGCCATCATCTCGTTAGTCAAGAACCAGTCGCGGGGGATATCAGACGGCGCGCTCGAGATCAGCGCCACTTTGGTGTCGCTGTCGAGGAAGATCTCCTTGTAATAATTGCTGTACTTTAAGTCTTCGATGGTTTGCTTCTTGCCCTTCAGGGCAGGATTCCACCCGGCGTCACCCACCGCCTGACGCATTTTCACGAAGCCCGTAAGTCGCGTGTCGTCGCGCAGAAAATGCGTGTGGCCGTCGAAGATAAACTGGTCTTGAAGCAAGGCGGCGCGCTCGTCGGCCATTTCCGGAGTGGCAGCCTCGGCAGGTAGCACATCGAAGAGCCCGCCGTAGACCTGGTTCATGGCGAGAAATGCTGTGGCCATACCGGCTGCCGTAGTAAAAAACGACCTTCGGCTCATACCCTGCTTGCGAGCCAGCCGCGTTCCCATCTCCTTCAGCCGCGCTTCCACCTCGCGCTGTGCTTTGTTCTGAGGCGGAGGGAGGAATTCGTCACTCGAAACAATCTGCGTAGGAATCGGTGAGGCGAAGGACGACGTTTCGGCAGGTTCCAACGCCCTCAACTCTTCTGGACTCAGAAAACCGCTCATCTGTCTGCTCCTTTGCCGAACACTAACAGCCTGAAGGTTCCAGGCACCATCGACGGCGGTTCATGAGGTTCGGTGGGTTGGGGGCCAAGGTCAGCCGTGACAGTGTAAATGCGGTGCGTTTTTTCGTCGAGTTCCATAGTGCGAGCTCCGCGTTCCGTTTTGACATTGTCAATCACGGAGTACTTGTCCGGAGAATCCTCATGAATCACCGTCAATGTCCCGTCACCGTTCGAGCTGAAGAGTAGCTGGTTGCTCGGATCGAAACGGGCAGCATCCACACCCTCGCCAATCGCCGGGGTTGCCACCACCTTGCCCGTGTCGGCGTTCATCACTATCATCATTTTGTTGTGGCACCCAATGAAGAGCCGCCTGTGCATGAGGTCAATTGCCATAGCAGATGGGCTCTCCCCCGGAGCAAGGGGCCAGCGGTTCAGGATCTTGAGGGTCTTCGAATCGATCTCGACCACTTCGTTCTTGTCCTCGAGATTGTTATAGAGGTGTCCTTGACGGTCTGCCGCAGCAAACTCAGGGCTGCCGCCAAGATCGACGGTGCCGGCGACACTTCCCGTAGCAGCGTCGATGGCGGTTGCGGTTCCGTCGTGTCCGCTGAACGCGAATACGCGCTTTGCGTCAGGATCATAGATGATGGCGTCCGGATTCTTGCCCGTCTTCGCGCTCCCAATTTTTTTCAAGGTTTTCAGATCGAAGATCGTAACCCGATTGGCCTCGTCCTCACTAATGAACCCACGACCGAACTCACGGGCGATGGCAATGCCGTGCACTCCTTCGATGCTTGAAATGTCCCCCACCACCTGGTAGCTGTCAGCATCAACCACCATCACGTGCGTCCAGCGGCTGATATAGAGCCGTCTTGCGCCGGCATCCATTTCCAGGTAGTCCCAAAACCCTTCGCCACCAAGCGTCACCTTTGCCAGAGGATGGTAACCGGAAGCTGTGGCGGCAGCCATCGCACCGTCAGCGTCTAGAGCGTGCGGAGGGACTTTATCGAGTCGGGGATTACTCGCACGTGTTGTCAGAGCTGCGTAGTGCCTTCGACGCAGTCACGCAAGTGTACTCAGCGAAGGGAGTTGGAAAAGATGCGTGGGAGGAAATACTGACGCATGCTCACCCAAGCGTGCGTGAAAAAATGCTTGAGACCTTGGCGTCCTTCCGCAAACTCTTACATCTCGGCCCGCATCCGCCGATGCCGACTCCCGAGACACCGACCCCTGTCTCCCGGCAAGACGCTCGTTTCGCTCTGATCGTCGCTCATGCGGTATTCGAGTATTTCTCAGCGGAGAATTGGCCGGGGATATGAACGAACCTAGCGACCTCGCAAGCCGACCGACGAGGATGATCGAAGCGGGAGTGCTCTTTGGGATTGCGATTGACGCCATCCGTAGCATCAAGGCTGATCCCCGCAAGGGCGGACAGCGGTCTGCACTGGTGAGCGTCGTCTTCTCAATGATCGCTCTCGAATCCTTCGTCAACGAGATGACTGAGCAAGCCCAGAACATGTCCAAGCAACCCGCCGAGGTTGCTACCTTTGCCCAGATGATGGGCGATGCCGATGACGATCACGCAAGCATCGACTTCCGAGTCAGACTTGCACACTGGATTATGACGGGTAGGATGATGGACCGAGGCAGTCAGCCGTATCAGGACTTCGCTCTGCTGATCTGGCTTCGCAACGATCTCGTGCATACGAGACCGAACAAACTCTTCGCCTATGGCAAGACGACGATGGAAGAGGTTCACGGCAGGCTGCTGAACAGATTCAGAGACAAGAACATTCTCGCTGACGAATACATAGCGTCGTGGACGCATCTCGTACAGACGAGAGCGGTCGCAGAGTGGTCTGCACGAACGGTGGCAGCAGTCGTCAACGAGGTCTGCTCAGGAACCTCGGAGAGTGAGTTCCAGAAGACGCTGACCTTCATCAACAATGCGTTTCAGTCCTACATCTCAGGAATCTTCTGACCTAGATGAACTTCGTATTCGTCAGGATGATCGAAGTGATGTCCGTGAAGAACGCAACGACGTGTGCATCCTCGATAGGTGCTTGGCCGGGATGGGCGCTGTGGTTCCGGTACTGGAAGTCAACGTCAGTGAGTCGGTCGGCCTGATTGCTGTCCAGCAGACCCATGCCCTCACAGACGGTGATTAGATCGTTGTCGAAGACCGCTTGGAGTTCTCCCAGCGTCGTGATGTTGAACTCTTTGTTCCATCGCTTGTGCCGTCCCGAGGTCTGGGCTTTCAGCGCAGTCGAGGTCGAGTTGAACTTCGTGAACCCCAAGGCTTGTATTCGCTTTTGGATTCGATCAATCGCTGCACACCATCCGAGCACGATTGCAGCCCGGTGGAAGCCAGCGTTCGCACTGTCAATCGCTTCCTTCAGATACTCCGACTCATCGGGGTTGGACAAACCAGCGACGAGTTTTTCGAGATCGAACTTAGTCTCTATTTCAGTGCTCGTCTGCTGAATCGGCAGGACGAGTTTGTCCTTGAAATGATCGAGCACCGAGTCTAGGGTTTTCACGTAAGAACTCTTGAGATTGCTGGGCCTGCTCAGGACGTGCAGTTTCTTCAAAGAGTCGGAGGTCTTCGCAATCACTTCTTTCGGAATGGGAAACCTATGCTCCAGTGGACTGCGGAGTTCTTCAACCCATCGGGTCGCCAACTCCTCGGCATCAGCCCGTAGCTTCTTTTGATTGACGGTCGTTCCCGGCAGCGACGATACGCTCTTTCGGAGTTTGCGAAGATCACCCTCGAACGTTTCGAGTTTCTTCAGTATCTCCGCTTTCATTTCTCAGCCTCAGTCGCCAGACGTTTAATCAAGACGCCCAAGGCATCTTGACCCTCCGAGGAGAGTGGCTCCGCTGGCCCTTGTGCAGTAAGTGCCTTCCTGAATAGTTTTGCGTTTCGATCCTGCTTGAGAACCCCGGCGAAGTTCCCTTTGTCGTAATACCCTTTGTCTTGGCAGACGGAGCGCAGTTCTTCTGGGTCAGTGGTCAACGAGTTCTTCTCGATGGCGTTCTTCAGCGCCAACAAAAGTGCCCACTCCATCTGGCCCGTTGTGATCCCCTTCGTGTTCGGCTCTTTAATGAAGTGGACTTCTGCGTTGTCATAGAGGAGTATCTTGTCGATCTCCGCTTTGGTCACGTCCGTCTTTTTCATCAGCACTCGAAGTTGCGTTGTGATGGGAACGCCATCGCCCTTCGGCGTCTTCTCCTCCGGCAATTTGTCCTCTTTGATGTCCTCTCCGTCGTTGGGCCCACCGCCGCTCTCACGAAGCAATTTCGTAAGTAGTAACTCGAAACACTTATCCCGAAACTGTTCGGGTACAGACGCCGCTATCTCGGCAATCTCCTTGATGCTGGCTTTTAGTTGGGCATAGTCCATAGCATCTCCTCTCGGCATAAGCCGACGCTAGTTAGCCTGTGGGGAGGGTCTTGATGGTAGCACGCAACCTTCTGACGTACAATTCGTCATGCCCTTCGTCGATGAACGCTTCGATACGATCCATCAACTGCTGAGACAGCAGAACCTCTCATTGATGCCGGGGCCGTTCAACTCACAAGCCGATGTCTCCAAGGCATACAGGGAGAGCGCCATGCTCATCACCCGCACGATCCCGCATGAAGCAGGCCACGCTGTCGTCGGTCTCGCTCTCGACGCCGGGGACGTGCTCGAATGGATTGCCATCTATGCAGTGAGAGATGGCTTGCCGGGAGGCGGGTGCAAGTGGGGTGAGAAGTCATGTCCAATCGAACACCAGTGGATGAGCGCAGTCGGAGGGATGGCAGCCGAGAAGGTGAAGTACGGAGACTATCTAGCGACGACGGCGCAGTTCGACAAAGCGGACCTCGCCCGTGCAGGATTCAATCCAGCGAGGCTCCCAGAATTTCTCGATAAGTGTGGTGACCTCACCCGATCCCACGAAGTGGCATGGAAGGAACTTCAGGGACTACTCTACGAACGCACGGTCAGTGATTTAACCGACCGCATCGATGCAATCCGACAAGGTGCCATTGATGTCGGAGTAGTGACAGGGCAAGAGGCACGAGACATCTTCAAGAAGCACTCATGATAACGAAAACAGCCAAGTCGATTGGAAAGTATCTCAACATCGTCGATAAGATTCGACAGCAGTGGAAGGTCGAGAAGCATCTCGAATTATGGTTTCGAGCAGAAGACCTCAAACATTACGACACACGACTCCAACCGGGAATCTATCGTCCGAGAGACGATGGCAAACGGAAATCAGTCAATGAACTTCTGGAAATCGACGGTGACCTCTACCTTGAGTTTGATCGCTGTGCAACCCAACTATCATCAGCAGACGCAGATGCGGTTGATGACGAATGGGACTCCTACTTCTTGATGCAACACCACGGAGTTCCTACTCGCCTCCTCGACTGGAGTGACGGGTCACTGATCGCTCTGCACTTCGCAGTCAACAAGAAGAAGCGTGTCCCAGAGAGCGGTTCCGTCGTCTATGTGCTCGATCCGTACTGGCTCATCAGACTTCTAGAGAAGCATTCTGACCGCAAGGACGCTATCAAGAGGTGGAAGCGATATGTCAGGAAACATCATGGCAAACTCGATGAAGACGAATGGGAACGTCTTTATCTGCCAGCGGAGAAGGACGAGATCAAACACAAACTGTTGAAGACTCCTGTCACTCCGATGCTATGGGATTTGAAACATGTGACCCGGAGGATCGCCGCTCAACGAAGTCGATTCATGATCTTCGGCACTGATCCGTCGTGGCTTGTGAATCTCTCAAAGAGACGTGGCTCTCGCTTGATGGAAATCACAATTCCCAAGAAAGCCATCAGCGACATCCGGCAAGAACTCAGAGACGCAGGCGTCACTGAATCTGTTGTTTACCCCGACTTCGATGGGCTAGGCCGTGAGTTGAAGCAAGTCTGGGATATGCGGCATTGAGGAGACCTATGAAGCGCATCTCGATGCTCATCCCTTTGATGTTCCTCGCTGTCATCGGTGACACAATTCCGCGCATGAAATATCCAAAAGGAGAAACTCGATGTCTGCGACCGCCACTCCATCACAACCCAATGCCGACGAGCTACTCGCCAAACTGGCCAAGCGAACAAAGCGACTGTCGGTCTTTGTCATTGTTGTAGTCATCTTGTTTGCCGTCGCCGCTGGAGCGGGATTCTTTCTGCTGAACCGCAAGTTGAACGCTCTTCAGAAGTCGCAGAAAGACACGGAATTCAGTCTGTTCATCACTGACACGAACGCTTCAGAAGACTTTGTGCAGCCCACCGTCAACACCATTCAATTTCTGCATCACGGCTACTCGATATTGTTCGATAAAGTCGAGTACACCCAGAACGGGTTGGTACTCAGCGGCCAGATCGGTAACCCTACACACCTTTGGATAAGCTCGCTCGCTCTCACATTGAGTGCTCGTCCGCTCCGATACAAACTCAGAGACAAGTGGGACAAAGACCCGTACGGGTTGTGGTCTGGGGATTGGAATATCGGAACGGCCCAGACGACGGTCGGAGCACTCAACCCCGGTTCTACGACATTCTTTGAAGTGACCATTCCAAACGTCAGACAGACATCCGACAACATGGAGATTGCAGTGTCCTTCTCTGGAGAGCGATATCAGTATCTTGGAAGATGAAAGCGTGAGGTCCATGCGAACGAGACTCATTCAGTTTGAACAGCGGGTTGCAGAGCTAGAACTGTTGGCGGGCGAAATCGAGGGATTAGCATACAGATTCTCGATGGGCGACCAAGGGTCGCAACCCAATCTCTCGGTCAAGACTAGGACGTGGTTCTTCGCAGCACAGGGACTCCTCGAAAAAACATATCCTGAGAAAGTCGAGTGGCTGGAACATCTCCTTGGAGGTGAAACCGGAATGCACAAACTACTCGACACCATGGACCCCAGTGCTGGTGACAAATTGCCGAGGGATTATCGGGATTTTCGAGAATCGTTTGCTACCGCACGGGGTCTGGTTGTCGGGAGTCTTGAGCGCCAGAAGTCGCTAGAGTACGACACCCTGATTCAACTGAGTTCTGCTCTCACGTCAGACGAATTTGAAACAGCCCGCCAGCTATTTGATGCATCGAAGGGAGACGAATCCATTCTGCGTGCTGCTGGCACCATCGGAAGAGTTGCTCTCGAGCGTCACCTGTTCACGGTCGCAGAAGCGAGGAACATCACGATTGAGGTCAATCCTCCGACAAAGAAGGCTACCGCTCAAGATGTCATCAACACTCTAGATAAGGCAGGCGTCATTACGAAGATTCAAAAATCCGAAATCGAAAGTCTGTTCAAGGTTGGCAACAACTGTGCTCATCCGAAAGAAGCGATTAGGCCGGGAGATATTGAGCGGCTGCTCCTGCGTGGTAAGGAACTTACATCAACGATTGTCTAGAGAACGGAGGGGTGATGACGGCGTCCAGCGAAGCATCGGTCGCATCCATGCTTTTGTTCTTCAGTATGCCGATCAGCCGGAGGAGCGCATGACAAGCAGTAGATCAAACCGTACCTCAATTCAATTCACGAAACGCCACGCAGCAACAGTCGGGCGCTTCGCCTGCTTGACCGCGAACGGCGCTGGGGGCAGGAGGACGGCGTTTGGATTCTGCGAACGACCCGGTCGCCGACGGGAAAAAGACCAGCTGCCTAGTTGTCGCCCCTCCAGTACGAAACCATCGCTAGCACAGCTACAGCTCATTCTAGGCGCGTCCAAGCCTCCACCTCACCCCTAGCTCAGTGCCTATACCCGAGGAGCGAGGCGGGGCGCTATTGCGTTTCCGGACTCGAAACATCCGTTGCCGCCTCCGCTCTACTGCTCCGTAGATTCTTAGAATGAGAAATTTTGCCATGCTGCCTCCGATTAAGGGCAAGGCTCAGATGGCCCTGCTGAACCTCACCGCCTTCCGAGAAATCAGTACTCCAGACCTGATCGCGATGGCGCAGGCCATGCCGGGCGGGACGAAGGTTAATATCCCTGATCGCCTTACGGCGATTGTGCTCATCTTAGGAACACGGCCCATGGATACCGACTAGGGCAGAATCTTCCCCCCGATCACGTTCGTGGTGCGCACGCCTCCCTGACTATCGCGGATCGAAATGTTTTGCGTGACGGGACGTCCGTTCTGCTACAGCGTGTTCGTCCTAATCACGGTGCCCTCTTGCGTGATCGAGACGTTCATTTCTCCGACGATCTCGCCGTCATTGTTGCGGATCAGCATTTGATTTCTCCTCTCATTCTTGGATTTACCACTCGCACCGCGGTGGTATTAAGGACACGGCTACTGGGCGCTGAGTAAAGAAAATGGGCCTCCAGCGTGGGGGTAGCGTGGAGGCTTAGAAATATTTTTTCTACTAGGACGCCTTTTGCAAAACGTTCGTCCCGCCTCTACTTGGCTTTGAGGACCCCCTTGCTGACGCACCAGTGTGCATAACGGAGCACGCGCTGCTTAGTGATCTTCTTGCCTTCAACCTGCCGCCCAGCGAACTCCGCTGCGAGATCCTCAGTCGTTACAGAGCCGCGCTTCACAACGAAATCGACGAACATTTTGACGAAGCCGCGCTTTACGAGCTTCGTGTTCGCCGGGGTGAGCGTCTGGATCTTCACAACCTTGGACGTCTCCGCTTGTCCGTTGCTGTTCGGTTCCGACTTGTCACCCGCTGCCGCCTTCTTCACATCGACCGCCTTGCCGTTCTTCGCTTTTGACATGAATCCTCCGAGTGGGTTGTGACTACGAGAGGATCATCGTCATAGGGAGAAGTACAAGAACCCGAAGCCCGAAGAAGATATACCCTGCTGCTCTGAGTTCCCGGATTGCTCCTGCTCGGAACTTCTGAGATAAAGCGCAATCTATATAACTGTATAATCTTCGCGAGAAAAGACGTTGCCGATCGAACCTCCTCCAGATCCTGTCTCAGCTGCCGTAACGATTGGGAGGATTCTCGACTGGGCTGAAGCAACAGGCGAGACTTTTAAAAAGACAAACCAAAGCTCCCAGCAATTTCCTTCGTGGCAGGAACTTCAGCTTCTAGGCTTCATACGGTACGTTGGGCTGTACGCCAATGACCTCAAGACGGGTTACTCGTCGAGTCGGTTGGATTCGCTGGCTCAAGCACTTCGCAATCTCGCTGAACTTGATGTTTGGATAGAATTCTGTCTCGCATCGGAAGAAAACGCGAAACAATTCTTTGATGATATGGTGCGTGACACTCGGGAAGTGATCGAGATTCACAACAAGGTTCATGTTCACGTACACAAGGCCGCATACGAAGGATTCGATGATTTGCTAAAAACCCTCGATGACGCTTCCTCAAAGCTGCAGGTGAAAAACCCTAATGCGAAATTTACTCCGGTCAGCCAAGCCGCGAAAGACACAGGAAGAAATCTGAAATATGCGTCACTATATAAGTTAGCGTCTAAATATGCTCACCCGACGGCCTTGTTGTTGACCGGCAGGACCGATGGTGATCAGGTTCTCATGGATCGCCTTTATGAAGGCGGATCGCGATTAGCCTATTCATGTGCGATCAACATTCAGGAGACCATATTGAAGAAATACCCGGACTTCGAATTGTAGCTACGAGAGTGGGTGCCAGCGAACTGAGGGATTTCTCTCAATGCGAAGGCTTTCTCTCAATAAACGGGAGCTAGTGCCAGACAGAAATCGTCAGGCAGGATCGTCGCCTGAGCACGCTGCGCATACCAGCACACGGCTAATAGGTGAGCAACGAAAATGTTTGTCCTGCCTGAAGAATTCAGCCTAGAGTTCCTCTCCCACTCTCTCCGCCAGTTTTCAAATCGCAGCCAAACCTGCGGGTTCCGCAACCTTGTTACTATTTTTGAGCGGCTCCCGTTACGCGGAAGGACCCGCCGTCAGTTAAGGCCGCCGGCCGCTTCCA
>Ga0210398_10000746_pt1 | contig 35767 bp, 41 predicted proteins | sample IncBWC4OmetaG_FD_161047 | JGI IMG/M metagenome (GOLD analysis project Ga0210398, IMG submission 161047) | Forest soil microbial communities from Barre Woods Harvard Forest LTER site, Petersham, Massachusetts, United States - Inc-BW-C-4-O | ecosystem: Environmental > Terrestrial > Soil >... | reverse complement strand
ACGTTGTTGCGTGGTCGTTGGGGTCGGTGACGGTCAGCGGCCGGTTGTGGGCGTCGTAGGTGGTGACGGTCGTGTTGGTGTAGGGGTCGGTGATGGTGGTCAGCCGGTTGAGCGCGTCGAAGGCCTGGCCGGTCGCCCAGGTCAGCGGTGCCGTGATGCTGGTCGTGTTGCCCTGGCTGTCATAGCCGAGCGTCGTCGTCTGGCTCATGCCGCCCACGTCGGTCAGCTTGCGACCGAGAGCGTCGTAGGTCGCGCTGTGCTGGCGCGTGACGACGGCCGAGGCGTTTTCCCAAAGCGTCTGCGTCACGTTGCCCATGGCATCGAGCGTCAGGTTTTGCGTCTCATTCAGGCGGTTGGTGATAAGATCGAGGCGGTGCGCGTTGTCGTAGCCGTAGGATAGATAAGAGGCGTCGGGCAGCGTTACTTTCGTCAGATTGCCGGCGGCGTCGTGATCGTAGGTCGTGGTGAGATTGCCAGCGCCGGTCGTGAGCACGTTGGTATGCAGCCGCAGGCGCGCATCATAAGCCAGCGTGGTCAGAACGCTGTTGGGATCGGTGATCGTCAGCGGCAGGCCGCCCGGCTTATAGGTGTTGATCGTCGTCACATGGCTCAGCGCGTCGGTGATGCTGGTCAGCACCCCGCCGGTATAGCCGAAGGTGGTTTTGGCAACGACGTCCAGGCGCGGCAGCCTGGCCGTCAGCAGCTGGCCGGTCGCGGTCCAGGTATAGGTCCAGGTGCGCGTCTGGCCGTTGGTGGAATACGGAATCGAGGTGGTGGTGGTGTCGGTCAGCACCCTGGTCAGCAGATTGCCCGTCGTCGCGTCATAGTTGTTGGTCGTCGTCGTGCCGGGCGTCGTGACCGTATGCGGCAGGTGAACCCAGGTCGTGTCGTAAACGATGGTGGTGGTGCGCGCGACGGGTGCGCCGACCGCCTCGTTGATCGTCGTCGGGTCGCCATGCGCGTTATTTACGTAGGTCGTGGAATTTGTGTTCCAGTCGGTCGCGGCGTTGAGATAGCCGTTGGTGTCGTAGCCGAAGGTGCGCGTGGCGGCCGCGACCGTGCCGTTGGCGGCGCGGTCGATTTCATTCACTTTCGGGACGCCCTGCAAGGTCGTGAATTTATACGTCTCCTGAATGCCGAGCGGTCCCGTCACCGTGCGGTTGCCGGTCGTGTCGTCATACGAAACGGTGGTCAGGCCGTCCGTCGTCGTGCCGGTGCCGTGCTGACTGGAAACAGCGCGGCCGGTGCCGTCATAAGCCCAGGTGGCGTAGCGGTTGCCGTCTTCATCGGTGATGCCGGTCAGCGCGAAGGGGAAACCGACGTTCTCATATAGATAGGTCTGGCTGGTGACGGGGCTGGTGTTATAGGAAACGGAGGTCAACAGGTTCGCGCCTGCCACTGTGCTGTAGCCATAGGTCAGGACCAGGCTATCCGGCGTCGTCACCGTGTGCAGCAGGCCGCTTGTGTAGGCGAGCGTCAGCGTCCGGCTGTAGGAATCGGTGACGGAGGTGAGCACGCCACTCGTATAGTTCATCGTCTGGGTGTAGCCATTCCGCAGCTTGATCGTGTTGAGCGTGCCTTTTCCGGCGGCGGCCGTGTAGGTCTCGACCGTATCGTTGGCGTCGGTCAGCGTCCACGTCGTACCAGAGTTGGTTAGCGTGTAATCAACGTCTGTGTCCGGCGTCCAGACGCCACTCACGAGAGTAAAGCCAATGACCTGCCCGTCGGGACGCTCGACCGACACATAGGAAGACAATGCAAGATTGACGTTCAGGTATCGGTCGTAATTGGAGCGCCAGTTTTTTCCGAGGGTGATGGCGTAGGTGTCGGGCGTCGCCATGCTGTTGTAGTAGCGGGTGAAGCCGAGCTTGTTCTGCCCCGTCGTTTCATAGTCGGCAACCTGCTCGAACTTGTTGCCGGTGCTGATGCTGATGGGATTGCCGCACGATACGGCGCCCGGTTGATCGCACGGCGCGCCGAGCGCCTTCGTGTTCGTCCAAAAGCCTCCGGTGGTGGTCCAGCCGACGGCGAGAGTGACGCCGGTGACGCCAGTTTGACGATCGAAAGTGTCTTGACCTGACCAAGTCGCGGCATAACCCGATTCGATTTGGGAGAGGTCAGGCTCGCAATACGGAGAGCCCGGATCGTAATAATCTCCGTTACCGGGGGAAAATGACCAGCCTGTCGCGCTGCCACTGGTAAGATTGAGATTATAAGTGTCTTGATAGCAGCTGCCCTGGCTGAGCGAGACGCCGCCACCGTTCGCAATCAGTGAGAAAGCGAGCATCGAGCCATCTGCATAGGTAACTGTGCCGGTTCCACCGGCTGGCATAACGAAGGTGGCGGAGCCGGTGACATTGCCGTTGACGCAAGGATTACCCGGAGCGCCTCCGTAACTGGCGACACACGTTGCGTAATCGAAGGACGGACCACTGTAGTTGTAGGTCACGATTTGCGCCGATACCCTGCCGCTGCCGGCAAGGAGCATGGCGGCGAACAGCCCAAAAGCGACGATCAATCTGAAACCCTGCATCCTGCCGATCATCGCCCCAATATCCCTTCATCTATATGTCACCGTTAAAAAGCCTACCGAGTGTGCGGGAATTTTTGTAAAAAGCCAGCCTGAATTTCAGTTCCCGCAGGTCCATCACCAGCATACAGGCGTAACCTGGCCGAAGCGGCGCGCGGCTTGTTCGATCGGGAAGGCCGCGCCAGCTATCCAGAACCGGACGCCGCGAACGAATTAGGGGCCGCGCCTGGCGCTGCGCGTCACCTGGATATTTGCTCTCCCTAATCGCCGGCAATCCGAAAACTTACGGATTCAGCTAAGAGAGCAATTAATGCCCCACAGACACACCAAAATCCTTTTCTGTTAATATGGCCATTCGTAGAAAAAAAGAGCCAAAGATATTTTTTGACATGAACTGACCCCTTTAAATGCTTGGCGACGTTTGAGGGGGAATCGCGCTGGATTCTGTTGCGCCTAGGGACGAATCTTGTACTTGAGGAATTGAAGCTTCTCCTCTTTGCACCATTAATGCCTGTTCCAGATCGGTTAGATTTTGCTCAAGTTCGGAAGGATTGTCGATCAGGGTAATTGCTGAATTTTCTGGCGATACCGCTAGGGCGGCGTCATGTACATCGCCCAAACTTACATTTAGCGCGGACAACCTTTGGGATAGGGGTGGATGGGAATCTGTTGGATGCGGCGGACCTTCTTCATTTAATGATGCGAGGACATCAGGTGCAGCTATGTCGGATGTTAGAGAAGCGAAAAGGGTGCTGGCATTTATCAACTGCTTACCCTGTCCTAGCGTAGCTATCATGTGATTTTTGATCGCTCGCCACCCTCCGGAAAACGCATGAGCCTTTACCAAGGCAGAAGCTATTGTATGGGGGGCTGTAATGTTGGCCGCTTCTTTGTCAGCCGCGAATTCTCTCTGACGCCCAATTTCGGACTCGGCCTTTGAAAATGAACCCAGGAAATAAGCTAGTATCAACATTGCGGGGACAAGCACCAAATTACCCGCATGACCGTCATTCCCTGTGCCAACATTTGCCGTGATGCGGGCTAGTCCTTCGTTAGCGCCCCTGTAGATAGGAAAGAATTTGCGAGTATAGTAAGTGTCCTTGCCTTTATAATGCGCGAGTTCGTGTCCAAGAATGGCTTTAAACTCTGCAATCGTTAGTATACGGCATAGCGGTAAGGAGATGTACATTGTCCGGCCTTTGAACGTGCCATCGTAACAACGTACGTCCGCTTCCGTCACATAGAAATTGGGCTCTAATCCCGCTACAATCGTATCCGGCGCAGCAGCCCCATGCTTGTTGCGAGAGTATCGACAAAGGCTTTCAAAGAGGTGTATTTGCTTGGCTCTAGTCGGCTGCCGATGACAATTGCTGTCGTTTTCTTCACTACGCCGAACTGGGCCCGCAAAAGCGACAGAACGCCAACTGCTGCGCCTAAGCCCAACGCGAGCATTATGCCGGTGTGAACGCTACCAATTAGCGCTGACTCGCCGTACCACAAGGTCGCCATGCCCAAACCTGCGTTGACGATCATCAATCCGGCCAACGTCAGCATCGTCAAATGCAAAAGAGGAGCAAAGGTAATAAACAATAATTTCCGTCGCCGCCGCGCCAGTCTTCCTGCAATGGCGATGATAGCCATTAAACCGAAACCAACTGCGACTGCTGCGATAGCCGCTGTTTGCATTAAGGAAAGATTGTGTTCGTCGTCACACCAATTCTTGATTCCTGGATCGGTGGCTAACGCTCCCGATGTCTGCGGGTCATCAAAAACTACTGAACAAAATTTCCCCCCGGTTAGCCCGCTAAGGTCCTGATTCTTGAACGAATCAACTTGGCTTAACTCGGTGATGATCTCTTTTGTGAAATGCTTCTGAACACCAAGCGATGAAAAATATGCGATTGCAGGAATGGCAATTAAGAAAGCAATGAGCGTCAAAGTCGCTGTTTTATTCTGGGACATCGTCGTCTACCTCATATTCAAAATTCAGTGGTCTGAAATACAGCGACTGCTTTTAATGAGATCGCCTGTAGTACCGTCGAAGATAGCGACAGAAGTATCTACAGCCGATGCCGGTCCAGTAACGAACGTCATTGTATTCTCCTTTTTTGTGGTTATAGCCTGGTAGCCCTTGAGGAATCGGTGAAATCCTTCAAAAACCGTACCGATTGTGCGGGAATTTTTTAGAAAAACCAGTCTTGATTTTTCGATTTCGCGCGGGCGTAGATCAATAGCAGCATACCGGCGTGACCGGCGGCCGCCGGTCGGGCTCTACTTGCTTCGCCGCACCGCGCCTGTCGTCGCGGCCTGACGGTGACGATCCCTCACGCGAAAGGAAAGCGGGGCTGCGCCCCATCCCGTCAAGCACTGGACGCGAGCGCCGCCTGGCGGGTGTCCCCGGCCTTCGTTCCTGCAGGCCGGGTGATCCCCCTCCCGCCTGGCGGGTGCTGGACGGTATTCCCCGCTCATTGCCGCTTGGGCTAGAAGGGTTGCATTCGCAACCCTTTTTATGATGGAGTACAGGCCGATGGAAGACGCGCAGAATATTCACAAGGTCGACCCCGCCAGGCTCGCGGGCGGCGTCTGGGATCACGAAAACGAACGCGAGAGCGGCGAAGGTGACATATCTGCCGCCTACAGCGCCGATCTTATCGCATTTCAGGGGCGGATCCGGAAGCCCTTCAATTACGCCGGCCAGCTGTGGGTGACGACCGGAAAAAACTGTCGGGGAGAACACGTCACCGCCGCCGAGGCGTCACGCCTCATCCCGCGCGAGCATTTCAACGGCGCGGCGACGACCTACGCCGAGAAGGTACGCATCGAGGGCGGCGAGCTCGCGCGCAACGATCCGAACGGTTTCTATCACGGCATGACCGTCCAGCAGGGCGGGCAAACCCTGGTCATCATTGGCCCTCCTGCCCTTTTCGTCCCCGGCGATCCCGCCCCGCAGCAGTTGGGGTTGTTTTGAGGGTTGATATAAATTCATGATACCCGCACAAGTACCGGACGCTATCGTACACGCTTCAATTTCAACAACCTGTAGGAAGCCACAATGATACTGGACAACGAAAACAAACTGCTCCAGCTCAAGCTCGCGCTGGAAGAACGTAAAAACGGCTTTGCGGCGGCATGGGCAGAATCAACCGGCTTTCTGACCGATGAAGAACGCGAAGCCATCGGAGCCGATTTAGGCGACGACTACCCAGCCGAAAGTGAAACAAGATAGTCCGGCGATCGGATTAATCATTGATTACGCATTTATCTGGCGAGACGATGCCAAGGCCGATTTAGAACACGGGAAACCTCGGCCTTGCATGGTGCTGCACATTGCAAACAAAGGTGACGAAAAGCCCCTGGTTTATGTTGTGCCGATCAGCAAGGTAGCGCCGGGGCAAGGTCACTACATCGTGCTGTCACCAAAGGAGATTAAAACCCTTGGCCTCACAGAAGACAATTCCCGCATCATCACAAGCGAAGTCAATAAATTCAGATGGCCAAGCGCCGATATATTACCGCCTCACCCGACGAAGAAGCGCGGTCGTGCTGACGCAAAAATCGTCGAACAGGCACGAAAACAAATGAAGGAAAAAAACGCATTTGTTTTAGATCGTGACCGTTATCATGCCGGACTGGAAAAGCGTATGCTGTTGAGAGAACAACGGCTAAGGGGTCGTGATGACCATGATCGGGGCCGGTAATTGGTTCCCCTGCCTTTTTCGTCCCTGGCGCGCCCGCCCCGCAGCAGCTGGGGTTGTTTTGAGGGAAACCGGCCTTCCTGACCCCTTAAATCATGGCCAGTTGTACGTTTTAAATGTGTACAATATTGACTTATTCATGGTTTAAGCGTACACTTTGAATGTGTACATATGAAAAGGAGCGCCCCATGCCCAGAACAGCCGATCCAGACACCAGCCGCTTATCCTTTCGGATTCCTCCCGATGATAAGGCCGTCATCTTACGGGCGGCCACGTTGGTAGGCACTGATTTAACCGATTTCACGCTGACCCACACATTGGCGGCGGCGCATACCGTCATCGACCAGGCCGAGCACCTTCGCCTTTCGGGCCGGGACAGTCTGCGCGTGCTCGACATGCTGGAACACCCCCCTGCCCCGAATGCGCGTCTTCTGAATGCCGCCGGGGCAATGCCCAAGCTGTCGTGACCGTGCCAGCCTGGCACGAAGAACCGATCGCTAAAAAGCATCAGCGGGACGCCTTCGATTGCGGGGAACCCGCCTTGAATGACTTCCTGCAGAACCACGCGCGCAAAAACCATGAGGCGGGCGGCGCCAAAACCTTCCTGGCCATAGCGGATGAAGACGGCGCGACGGTCCTCGGGTTTTACAGCCTTAGCCCCGCGTCCGTCGAATATGCGAAGACGCCGGATATTGTTAAGCGCAAACTGGCGCGTTACGACGTGCCGGTGTTCCGGCTTGCCCGCCTCGCCGTGCATCGTGGCGTGCAGGGGAAAGGCATGGGCGGACAGCTGCTTTTGGCGGCCGGCCGGCGCTGTATCCTCGCAGCGGCCGAGGTGGGCGGCGTGGCGCTCCTGATCGACGCCAAAAACGAGCGCGCTGCCACATGGTACAAAAGCTACGGTGCGGTGCCGATCGAGGATGCGCCCCTGTCGTTGCTATTGCCGCTTGCGACCATGAAAGACGCCCTGGTCGCGGCCGGAAAACTCTAATCCACGACCGATGCTCGACGAACACACCCTGTTGCTGAAATTCCCGCCGGAGCAGGTCGCGCGCATGATGGAATTCTCCGGCGATCACGGCTGGCGGGCGGCGCTGACCATCATCACCAGTGATTTCTTTGCCGCCGGCGATCGGCGCTTATGGCGCCATGTCGACCTGGACCGGCAATCGCTGTTTTTCGACAGGATCCTCGAGGACGCCACCTTTTCGTCGGGCGAGCGCCGGCTGCTTTTGATCGCGGCGTCCATGTACAGCGAGGAAACCAGCATCAATCTGTGTGACGTGCTCGGCGGTCTTGACCATGCCGGCCTGACCGTCGCGGTCCGCGCCATTCACACGTTCACACTCGGCGGCCGGCAGCCGGCCGCCGCCCCCTTCTCCCCTGCCCCGCCGCCCCGGCTTGGGTAAAAGCACGCCGCCGGACAGATAGATAAAATCCAATCTATTATTTACGTAGGGTTAAAGGATTTCTGTCACCATACGCTATACCCCGGCAAAAGATCGGGTGAAAAACAGGCAGGACGTATGGGATGACTACCAGCAGCAACGACGCTGCCCGCTCGGCGCGTCAGGAAGATCAAGAGCTCACCGACATTGCCCAGATCACACCGGGGCATACCGAAAAAGCGCGCGAGCTCATCAATGAAAACAGCCCCTCATCCCTTCTGACGGTCTTCGAGGCGGCCGCCGACGCCGCCTATCACGCGCAGACCGTCGAAACCTTCACGCTGCACCAGCAGGAAAAAACCGTGCAGCTGCAACAGGCCCACGATAAAGCCGAGCGCGAGAAGCACGAACGAACCTGGCTCGACGACATGAGCGCCGAATACCAGAAAGCCTACGGCCAGTTGATGGCGACGGTGGATAAAGCCGACAAGCAATATGACCGGATGAGAGAACGCCTGATCGAGCGGGGCAAGACGCTCGACGACGAAGGCCGCGAGATCGACGGCCGCGCGGTTCATCTGGCCGATGGCGACCGCGCGTACAGGAACAGCGAAGGCGTGCTGGTCGATAAGGACGGCGTGCCGCTGAAAGGCAAGGCCGCCGACGAGGCGAAAACCCTGGCGCAGCAGCGCAACGACAACGTGGTCGGCTTCGGGATGTATCAGCAAAACGCCCAGGCGCGCGTCGGCAATGACCGCCTGCTGCAGCAGGTCGACGCGGAACAGAACAACGCCGACACCTTCAAGCAGAACACGATGGACGGCAAAAACAAAGACACCGCCGCGGTCGAGGCGGGCGCGCGCGCCATTCAGGAGCAAGCGACGAGGACAGAGGCAAGTTTTGAAGCAACTGTCAGCAAGGATGCGGCACCCAAGGTTACGCAGGCGAGTTTTTCAGACCTGGCGGACGATACCCCGGCCACCCAGCCGACGGCCGATCGCACATCCTTTGCAAAGGCCGTCAATCCCGCCGCCGGCATCAGCGCGAACGATCTGAGCGCGACGTTCCAGGCGGTGGCGCCCGGCACCAACGCCAATCCGGCGCTTCCCGCCCCCGCCAGCAAGCCGGTCATCGGCGGATCCGCACCCGCCATCCCCTAAACAACAGCGCCGGTCACACGGCCGCCGACGCGCGGCCACGATCCCTGCTATTCAGCATCAGCAATGAAAAACTCGCGGCCAGGCTGTGAAGCCTAACCGCGAGTAAGGTTAATTTGAGTTGAACTGACACAAGAATGCCAGGAACGGACGCCTGGGAGGGCAGTCGGTCCGAGATCAGTTTCGCATGAAAAGGTTAAGAAACGGTTGAGCGCGCGCGGCTCTATTTTTGTCCCGGTGTCGGGGGCGGCGGGGCGGGTGTTTGCATCGCAACGTCGCTGCTGGACGGCGGCGTGAAGTTGCTGGCGGCAACCGACAAGCTGTGGACCCCAACAATAATTCCGTTGTCCTTCAATGTCTGGCAGAAGGCGTGTTCAACTTCGAGGGGTTTGAAGTTGGGATCGGCGGCATGAGCGTCAGTGACTTTCCGCACACCGTTGATGTACTCGACGTAGGACGTCATGACGGATTGCTGATCGAAAAGATCCCGGATTTTTTCCGCAGCCGCCGTATCGCCCTTGGCTTTGAGCAGATCCACCGCGGTTTCAATCATGTGCATGGTGTATGCGCCCCGCTGCTTGATCGTCAGCTGGTCGAAATCATGGATCGGCATGGCCTCGGCGGCATTTGCCGTCAAGAAACTGGCCGACAACGCAAACCCGGTCAACAACCTGTTTAAAGCGCGCATGGCATCCTCCGTTCTTCATCGTGAAACGTTGCAACCCTACACCAAAACGGGATCTGTGGATAGAAAATTCTGCGGCGCATTTTTCTCCTTAGTTTTCAGTCGGTTGTAGGGTCAGCATCGCGCGGACGCGGTGCAGCAGGGTCTTGTGGTTGAACGGTTTCGCGAGAAAATCGACCGCCAGCGCGGGGAACGTGCGGAGCACGGTATGTTCGGGCGCGGCGGCGATGACGAGCAGAGGCGTTGCGACGCCAGCGCGGAGGAACTGCGCGATGAAGGCCGGTCCGGCCGGCGGGTCGTGAAGATCCGGGTCGCCCAGGTCCGTAATGACGAGGCTTAAAAGCGATCCGAAAGCCGCCCATAGTTCCAGGGCTTCGTCGCAACGCGCCGCCGGCAGCACCGTATAACCCGCCTTTTCAAGAACGCGCGTCATCGCCCTGAGCACGGTCCGGTCCTCATCGAGCACCAGGATCCCCTTCCCTGGCGGCGGCGGCTCCGGTTCCAGATCATAGGCGGCGGCGATCACAGCGTACAGGCCTGACAGCCGGCAAGGCCGCTGAAAATACTCGGGCCGCGCGACAGCGAGATCAGCGGCTTCTCCCCTTCCCTGCCTGGGATCAGCGTCACGTCGACCCGTCCCCATGCCGCCGCCAGCGCGGTCGTCAGGTCCGCGAACAGGCGGGTCTTCTCGGCGTCGCCGTCGAAACAGGCCAATACCTGATCCATGCAGCGGCCTACGGCGTCGCCGGCCAACGGTTCCTGGGAACCCGCAGCCAGTCCACGTCGCCGGCGGTGACAAGCGTTGTGTGCGTGGTGCACCATTTTCCGGGGTCTTTCGGGTATTTCGGATCCGCGGCGCACAGCTTTGTAAACTTGTCTTCCTGCAACATGCAGTTCTCATAAGGCACACGCTGATCCGCCGACTTCACCCAGTCGTGCCGGTTGAAGCACGATGACCAGGCCTTTTCGTGCGCCTTGCCGTCTATGTCGACCGTCTTTTTGGCGGCGAAGGTGCATCTCATGCGCCGGTGATAAGCACTGTCGGCCCTGCGCCACGCAGCTATCGAATCATTCAGTTCACTAACCGAACGCATTCCCTCCGTGCTGTGTATGTCGCCGGGGGCTTGCTGAAACGCCAGATCGCAGTGTCCGCGCGACATGGCAAAGATTTCCTCGCGCGCTTCATCGAGGGAGTGCCAGTAGTCAGGCGTGGATCCCGTCAGCCCCAGCATCGCGCCGACAGAGCCCCCGAGGCCGGTGCCTGACAAAGCATCGCTCGACATGGCGTCCATCGCGACTTCCTGCCGTATGAGCTCGCTTAATTCCCCCTGCTTTGCGGCGCAGAAATGGCAGTCGAACGTCTCCCCCTGCAGCCGGTACTCCAGACCCCGCAAAAGACCGCGATTGGCGCGCAGCGTCTGTATGGACAGCACGGCTGAGACGGCCGCACCCGGCTTATCGTTATCCGGCAGGTTCTGCCTGTCGGTGTTGTCCTGCGCGAGACCCATCATCTGGACAAATTCGGGCTCTTTCGCGAGCGCCTTCTGCGCCGCCGTCTGGGCATACGCCGCCGGCCCCAGGATCAGGAGCGCAGGCAGCCAGAAGCTGCGACAGAAAACGGCGGGTCGGGACAGGTAGCGCATGGCGAAACGGGTTCGGGACGCCAAAAATATAAGAAGTTCTGATATTTAATCAAAGGATTGGTTATCAGAACATCGGATGCACCTTGCGCGCGACCCCCCTTACGAGGACGCGCTGTTGAGTGCCGTACACCAGCCCCGCTACAAATTTCTCCTGAAACAGCTGCGCCTCGCCCGACAGATGGCCGGCATGACACAGACCGAGGCGGCCCAGGCTTTCGGCAAGGGACAGAATTTCGTCTCGAACTGCGAGCGGGGCGAGCGCCGCATCGACCCGATTGATCTGGTCGATTTCGCGGAGCTCTACGGCAAACCGCTGACCTTCTTCCTCCCCAGCAAGCCGAAGGCGCGAAAAGCGGCTCAGTAACCGGCGCCACCACCCCGCGCCATCGGCCAAAAACGGCCCGCCAGAGGCGCTACACCCCCGCCCATTCTTTCCCTACCGCCCAAGCTGCCAGAGGCCATCCCGTCATCCATAAAACGGTACGGCGCGGCTAACCTATTGCGGCGGCTGGAACATTTGTTTCACGTGAAACCATGGTCATAATCCGCGCACGGCCCAAACCGCGAAAGACGGGTTGGGAAACCGATCAAAACCCCGCGCCGTTGGCCAGGATGGCGCGCCAGAGCTCTAAAGCCTCCTTTCCTGACCATCGGCCGCCGCAAACCGCCGGAGGCCGTCCTACGGCCTTTAAAACGGCCGCAATCGCCGTGTGATTTCGTAAAAACATGGCCCCTTCCCCTGCTGGCTCCGATCGTACCCCCCGTTCTAGCCGGGACCGCGTGACCGTCAACAGGCCGCCCGCTCCATTCGCTGGCGCTCCCGTGTTGCCTGTTGACCGCCCCGCTTTGGTCCCGGCTGTCGCCCTGGCGTTACGAAGCCAACAGCGAAAGGAAAGACCATGTACGACGAAACCCCGAACGCCCAGCAGATTGCCGCCTTAAACGACGAGTTCCGCGCCAGGGTCGGCGTCCCGGTATTCGACCCCAGGGTTCCCGGCCTGGTCCTGATGACCCGAGGGATTGGCGCCCTCTCCCCCGCCGATCAGATCGCGGTCTGGTTCAAGGTCTGCGACTTCGACGCCTTCACCCCGGACAACGATCCGCACGGCGAGCATGATTTCGGGGCGATCACCCTGGCCGGCGTCGGCAAAATCTTCTGGAAGATCGACTACTACGCCGACGCCAGCATGACCTACGGCTCCGAAGATCCGGCCGACCTGGCTAAAACGTTCCGCGTCCTGACGATCATGCTGGCCGAGGAATACTGACCCGGCCAGCGTCGCTCAGACTTGATAAGGTCATATGACCCTTGTGCAAAGGGCATATGACCTTCTTAGCTCTTGGACCGTCTGATCGCCATTTCGATGAACTCGCTCACAGCTTCCTCGTATTCCGCCATGCCGATCGCATCGCCGGTTGAGGGATAGGCGCGTTTCGTTCGCTTCCGCCCGAGCTCACGCATCGCGTCTTCGCATCCAAGCAGCACAGAAAACAGGCTACGGCCGACCTGGCTGAAATTGACCTTTCCGCCAAAGTACGTCGCCATGCGCTGAAGCAATTCCTCGTTCCTGGTCGCTTCTTCCTGCGCGAACAATATCTTCCGATTGACGGTCATCGCAGCTGGCGAGATCTTCGGGCGACGTGCAGCAGCTGCAGCATTGGACGCAGCACCGTTGGCGGCGGGTTCAGACCCGGCTTGCGTTGTTTCCTCAACCTCCGACGTTGCCGTAGGTGCCGGCGTTGCGCGTTTAGGCTGCTCCTTGAGGGAGCCAACGCTTGCGACAAGGGCTTCCATTTCCGGGTCTACTTCGGACTCGAACCGCGCTCTGACCGGATTGATTTTGCTGGTGTTCGTGGCCTTCTTACCCATTGGCAGCCACCTTCATTTCCGGTTGCGCCTCTGCGGCTTTCAGGCGTTTCAAAATCTCCTTCAGCAACTGGCGGTATAGCGCGGTAACTTTGTGGCCAGGTTCAGTCTGGAAAAGCGTTTTACCCAAGCCCTGCGCGTCTTCAATCGCAATCGCCCGCGTGATTACAGTATCAAACGCCCCATAATCTGCGCGGGCAAACATCGCCTGGATCTTCTGCATGTAGGTGCTTGCCGTTCGCGTGCGTTCAGCCACTTTGCACATCACAACCCCGAGCAGCTTCAACTTCGTCTCCCGATTCTGGTTCGCTTCGTCGATATCCTTCAAGGCATCCCCGAGGCCTTCAAGCGAAAGCTGCGTGGCTTCGGAGACGAGCAAAAACCAATCCGCGGAACGATAGGCCGCGACGGTCGGCGTCATGGTATTCGGCGCTGTATCGAGCAGAATGAAATCGTATTCAGGGCGCAGTAATGCGAGCGGTCTTTCCAGGCAATCCACCGCATTCTGAAACTTGCCTTTCGCGTTGCGAAACTCCTTGTCGAAAGTCTCAAGGTCACGCCGCGCCGGCAGGACATGGACGTTCTGCGGCAACGTAACCCCATCGTCTTCTTCGGTTACGATGACGTTCATCGGGTCTTCTTCCGTCCCGAGCAAAACTTCAAACGTACCTGCCCAATCCTTACCGAGCCTGAGCGCGCGCGTTGAGCCGCGGTTCGCGTCGAGGTCGATGACCAAAACCTTGTATTTTAGTTCACCGAGACCGGCGGCGATGTGCAGGGTATTCGAGGTTTTTCCCACGCCGCCCTTCTGGTTCCCGATTGCAATGACAGTCGCGTTTTTTTTCTCGGCCATTTCGTTCCCTTCCACTGAAGAATCCACCTCGCACAGGATACGTTGATAAGGTCATATGGTCAATAGCACGATGATCATATTACTTTATGGCATATGACCCTGTTAAACAGACCCTTGCACAAAGATCATATGACCTTTGCGGCATGGCCCTTTTACAAAGATCATATGATCGTTTCACAAAGGTCATATGATCATAGGACTATATGACCCGTACACAATGCCCCTTTCGCAAAGACCTTTGCGCGATGACCATATGACCTTATCGTCATATGGTCATATGGTCGTTGTACAGCGACCTTTTTACAAAGGTCATATGGTCTTTGTACAGAGGTCAGTTTGTGATGATCATATGACCTTCTCAGACAGGTCATATGATCATTTCACGAAGGCTATATGGTCATAGGGCTATATGACCTTTGTAAAAAGGTCGCTGTACAATGGTCATAGGGTCGTTGCAAGAATACCAGTGTACGATGATCATAGGGGCATATGCCTATATGATCAGTGTAACAGGGTCGTTGTACAAAGGTCATCGTGAAGGAGCCCGATTTCGGGAACCAAGAACAGCTGAATTTTTTTTCGGATGAATTCAGACGGTTCGATAGGGTCATATGATCATAGGGTCATATGACCTTTGTGAAACGATCATAAGGTCATCGTGACCAAACAGCTGCAGAAAAAACACCGTCCTGTTTCACACTGAATCTGCCGGATTCCCCATGAAAACGAGGGGAAAGGGGGCCACGAAGGTCATATGATCATATGACCTTATGACCCTATTACACCGGCCTTTGCACACCGACCATATGACCTTATGACCTTTTTAAAGAGGTCTTATTGGAGCGTAAGTCCTTGTCGCTACAGTGTTTAGTGGCCTTGACGCCATCTTGCGACTCACACATCATTGCTTGCATTCACGTCCTTGTGATTCTGTCCCGGCTCGCGGGGCAGGGCAGGGATCAACAGAAAGCAAAGCGTATGGCGTAAGCGATATACACCAAAACGAAAAGAGCCGCCCTTGCAGGGGCGGCCCGTTCGTAAGGTCGTTCCAGATGGCCAAGGACCAGAGAAAAAACCTTCGGATAACAACACCCCGAAGATACTCACTTTCTCTGGCACCCGTCAAGCCTCTTTTGGGCGGCGGTAGTGTCGTTTTGTCCGCGCGGAAGGGAACCGCATGGTATCTTCAGGAGTGGCCGTCAGAAACCCGGCCAGGAACTGCGCGCCTGCTATCGGCGTCAGGGACGAGCGCATCGAGGGCGGCTATCGAAAAATCACCGTTCATCAGATCGTCATGGCCTGGTCGCTGCACCAGGCCGGCCATATCACGCGCCGCCAGCTTAGGATCTATTTTGCAGCCCATGAGATGGACGAGAGGCGAAGACACGCCGCCACGGCGAAAGACCGGCACACGATACGCAGGAAGCCGCTGTATGACGTGTCCGAGGTCGCGGCCTTAGTGGGGGGCAGGGGATCGGCGTCCGCCCTGGACGAGCTCCGCGCCGACATGAAGCGGCTATCCGCTCTCGGCCTGGTCGCGATCGAGCCGCACACAATCACCTTCGCCGTGTCGATCGACCAGATCACCGTCGATGACGTGTCCGGCTTCTGGACGATGTTCGGACAGATGCCGCACCCGCACCGCGCCGTGCCGGTGCCGCGGCGGACGCTGCGCGCACTCGCGGCCGGCTTCGGCAAGGCCGTTACGGCCGTCATGCTCGCCATCATGCTCCGCTCGCTGTTCTGGCACAAAGACGCCGCCGAATATCGTCTCGACGGCCGCACCAAGGGTTCGTGGATCGTCAGCGCGTTCGGCGTCAGCCGCCGCGCCGTCACCGACGCGCGCGCGCACCTGATCGGCCTGGACTGGATCACGCCGCTTCACGAAGATCAGTGGGCGCTCAACAAGTGGGGAAGTCACGACCAGCTGAACCCCGACTGGACGCACACCGCGGTCGACGGCGGGGAAGGGGAGGGGGGTGAAATTGCCAGCCCTCCGGCCGATTACCGGGTGAAATTGCCAGCCCATTATTAAACAAATCTCTTCCCTTAAAAGGGAATTTAAAAACCAGACGCCCGGCAGAGCCAGACGAAGGATCTGGTTTTTCAATCGAAAATCAAGAACAAGGATCCATACGTCCGAACCTCCGCGACGTGCAGCCGCGCAACCTGGTCGTGATGGACGAGCTCCTGCAGCTGCACCAGCAAGCGGTCGATGCTGGCATGATCGACCCGAGCGAGGCGAGCAGGATTGATTTTGTGGCTTACGCCGAGCGGGCGCGGACGCGCAGCGCCCGGCCGCCGGCGTTGTTCATGTGGCTGCTGCGCGGGCAGAAGCGGAAATTCATCACGCAGGCCGACGAAGACGCGGCGATGCAGCGGCTGCGCGCGTACCGCGACGGCCAGGATCAACAAGCGCGCAGGGGAGGGAAGGGCGGTAGGAAGGAAGTAGAGGAAGTGAAAGAGCTATCCGAGGACGAGAAAGTAGTGCGGGCGGTGTTGCTGGTCGCGCGGGACCAAAAATTACGCGATCCGTTCAGAGCGGCCGAGGTACTTGGCTGGACGCGGGAGCGGTGGGATCTGGCGCGCGAGGCCTACGAGCGCCCGCAGCTGCCGCCGGACGATGACAGGTTTCGGTCACTGGAGGTGATCCGTGGCGCATGAAGATCCGCAACGAAAGAAGCTCCGCGACCTCTTTGAACGGAAAAGGGTCCATGACATTTTTGACCAGTGGCTATACGATTTTTTTTATATTGATCTACGGTCAAATAAGAACGAAGTCGATCCTGAAACTGTTGCCAAATTCATCCAGGAATTAGAACGGGCAGGAGAGCATGAGCCTTCAAAACGCAGGAAGCAACTCGCTTTAGTGGCGAAATTCCTGTCTGGCCTCTCGCCCAAAGTGGAACTGAAATTCGTCGAGCGTGGATCTGGGCCACAAGGTTTCAAGGAAACATTTCTTGAATTTCTACACGGTCGCGGGTATGTGTATTATGACCCGGAGCCAAATGATGTAGTTGAAAGGATCCCGATGTCTGGGATTAAGCATGTTGCAGCGGATTTAAAGTTTGCCTTTAATCCCGCGTGCATTTCTGAATTGACTGAAACAATAGGGGGCGGACAGCGCCACCTATCCCGCATCCTTGATATCAGTGAAGTCAGCGTATCGAAATGGATCCATGGCGCAACACCGAGGGGCGGGCAACTCGTAAAGATGTGGGCACTTGCAGGCGCGTTGAATGTGCCATTTCAATTTGCACAGTCGGAGAACTCGCCATTGTTGGTCACGGTGCCGCAGCCAGAGCCGTCACTGCCAGCAGCGTCGGTCAATGATCTAAAAACGATCGCTAACGTGCAATTCAACCCGGCACCGCTTCGGGAATTGATGGAAGTCTTGGGATACGGACAAAATGAACTCGGTCGGGAAATTGGAGCGAGCAGCACAAAAATCGCCTATTGGATGCAAGGACGTTATCCGCCAGATGTTGATCCTTTAGCGCGCTTAACCCTTCTCGCTCAGGCGAACGGCGTAGCCTTCAGCCCATATCAACGAGTTCCGTGAAGACCTTTCGGTAGCTCGGATTCTGGGGGGTTGTGGATTTTAAGGGGGTTTTATAACTTACTTGACCAGGCAAGTAAGTTTAAACTTGACGGCGACGTCTTATCCTACCTCCCCTTCCATGTTCAATAACAAAACAACACCGGCAGCAGCAGCGGCGGCGGCGCGTCGTGACGTGAGCCAGGGCAAATCCCAGGCGTCACAGATACAACGGGCGCCGACCCTTATTCGGGAACCGTACGTTGCGACGCACATAGCCGAGACGAAGAAGAAGAAAAACGAGGCAGCAAGTAGCTGACAAAACGCGCGGGGGTAGGGCTGCAAACCTACCTCCGCGCGTTTTTTACTGGATGCACGGCGGACAGCAGGGAAGGGGCCTGCGGCGCCGTGCGATCCAGGAGAGGCGTTGCCGGCACACGCCATTGCAAACCCCCACCAGGAAAATTCCGAGACTACCCCTATGGAATCGCCGCGATCTTCGGAGCAGGCGTTCACCAGAGCAGCAGACCGTAACGCGCATGAAGACGCGCACATGGCACGACAGCTTTCAGAGCAGGGACAGAGAGCCGTTGAAGGGATCGACCGCGAGACGAAGCAGGAAATCCGCCAGACGCGCATCCAGCAAGCCGTCAGCTACCCCCACGATCTGGCCGTAGCCGTCGAAGCCATACGCCAGGACACGTTGCGGCCGGATCTGCGACCGCCAGGGTTCCAGAAACTTCGCCCGTCGATCGCGAAGGCGGAACGGACGGCGCAGAGGCACGTGGACACCAAAAACCGCGAGGCGCTTGTGCGTGTTTTTGAGAAAGGAGAACAGCGCGTCGCAGAGGTCTATCGACATGAAGGCCTCGACCGCGCGCAGTTCAGCAAGGACCGGGCGCGCGTCAACCAAATGCGCGCGGACCGCAAGCAGCAAAACGAAATCACCCGCGAGGAACGATAATGCGAAATCCCCTGAAATGGTTCCGCGCCCCCGAGGCGCAGCCGGTCGACGTATTGGAGGGCCTACCGCGCGGCAATCCGACGCGCTCAGACCGTGACGCCCAGACACCCGCCGAGGTCTTCGCCCCGCCGGATCTGGTAGCAAAGCGACTGCGCTACCAGGATGGCATGATGTTCCTTGGCGTTGTCGGCGGTCGCGTTATGAGCTATCGCGACGACAACAACATCGAAAAACCTTTTGTGCAGGGCGGGACGCCGATCGGCCTTCATGACGACCGACACATGATGACCGTGGCGGGTTCCAGAGGAAACAAGGGCCGGAGCGGTATCGTGACAAATTTGGCGATGTATCCGCATTCCTGCCTGGTCGTCGACCCGAAAGGAGAGCTGGCAACGACAACAGCGGCGCACCGGGCGCGCAAGCTGAAACAGAAAGTGTATGTCCTCGACCCGTTCCACGTGGCGACGTTGCCTGACGACATTCCGCGCGCGCGGTTTAATCCGATGAACGGTCTGGTAGGGGACGCGCTGATCGAGGGCGCGGCGCGTCTGGCTGACGCTTTGGTCGTCACCGAGGGCGGTCGGAGTGATTTATTCTTTGAGGACTCAGCGCGAGCGGTCATTGAAGGGAAGATCCTGCACGTCGCAACCGACCCTATGTACAAAGGACGCCGAAATCTGGGCGTCGTGCGCGATCATCTCAGCCGCGGCCTCGACCAAGGGCTGGAGCTAGAAATGAGAAACAACCCCGGCGCCGATGGCCGGGTACAGCGTGCCGCAGACGAGCTCTACAGTAAGACCGAGCGAGAGGCCAGCGGTGTTCTGTCCACAGCGCAGCGACACGTGAAGTTCATCGACTTTCCCGAAATCGAGGAAGTTTTAAAGGGCGACGGCATTCAGCTTTCGGACCTGAAGACGCGGGCGACCACCATCTATCTATGCCTGCCAGCGTGTCACATGGGAACGTGCAACCGATGGCTCCGCATGATTATCGGGATGGCGTTGCAGGAAATGGAACGCATTCCCGGCAAGCCAGCCACCGGCGGGCCGGTTCTGTTTCTGATGGATGAATTTGCCACGCTCGGGCATATGAAGTCGATCGAGGACGCCGCCGGTCAGATCGCCGGTTTCGGGGTGAAACTGTGGCCGGTGGTGCAAGACCTCACGCAGTTAAAGGGATTGTATCGGGATCGGTGGGAAACCTTTTTGGCCAACGCCGGCGTCGTGCAGTTTTACGCGAATAACGACCTGATGACCCTGGACTGGATCTCTAAACGTTGCGGGCAGACGTCCGTTACAGTGAAAAGGTCGAACCACACCAGCGTCCATACGCAGATCACAACAGGCGCTGACGGCGTGACCTGGCATACGGAGCATCACATGTTGTTGACGGTGGCGGAAGCCGGACGGCTTTTCGGCCGTGACGAGCTTCGGCAGCTGGTGATCCGGCCCGGGAAGTCGCCAATGGTTCTGCAGGCGGCGTTTTACGATAAGCACGAACTCTTCCGAGGGATGTTCTGATGTTCGATTACGAACGCATCGGACAGCAGGAGTTGGGGAAATGGCCGGTCGTCAGGCGCAACGGCAAAGGCCATGTCCGCGTGATTATCCCGCACCACACGCCAGGCGGGTATCGCCGGAGCCGGTTCATTGCGAACATCGTCATGTCCGGGATCTTCAGCGGGTGGTGTTACCTGACCTATCAGGTCTTCATCACCCGTCATATCCATGCCCCCTGGCCGCATTTCGGTGTGACGTGGTGGGTCGGCGCTTTTTTTACGATGCTCGCGCCGTTGATGATCGTTGAACGGCGCATGGCGCGGCACCACAAATCCGGGCACCGGCTTGTCATCACGTTCAAGAACGGTCAGATGACATGGGGCGGGATCTTCGGCGCCAAGATCGCGCTCGGCGACATTCACAGCATCGTCGGGCGGCAGCACACGGAAGGCCAGGACGAAGAACGCCACGAAAGCGACCGGCTGCGGCGCAGCCGGAAGCCAAGAGAGGAAGGGCGGACCCCGCGTATCTACCGCGATGCGTCCGAATTGCTGCTTCACACCGGCTATGGCGGGGCGAGGACGCAGCGGCTGCTCGAAATCGTGAAGGACCGCAATCTCGTCCATGCCGGCCTGGCGCGCGCCGCGATCCTGTTCGGCATCGACGCGGTGATCGCGGGGGCGGTCACTGAGGAAACCCTGTACGGCGCGAGGCCTTCTGTATGATTGGCTTGAATTGGAAGGATTTCATCGCCGTGGTCGTCCTCACCGGAGTATGGACCGCGTTGGATGGGTGGTGGTGGGAATGTTTTCGGGATGGTTGGCCCCTCGTCGAAAAAAGCCGTATCGGGACGGTGCGCGTGACGATCCCGCACACAACGCCGCGAAGGTATCGGCGTCACCGTTTCTACGCGGGATTTCTGGAGTGGATTGCCTGGGGCCTGGTGTTCTTTTGGGTCGTAGGATGCGTAAGATCCGTCCACCGCTTTCATCATCTGCCGTCCCTATACAACTGGGAAGGGCTGGCCTGCATTGCCACCATTCTTTGTGCTGGCCGGCTCCTGCGACGCTTCCTCGAGCGGCGCGTCGATCGACGTGTACGGAAGCACGAAAAAGCCGGCCGCAAAACCGTAATCCGGATCAGGAGGGGCAAGGCGACATGGGGGCGGTGGCCATTTCGTAAGAAGGTCCAGTTTGCAGATATATACCGTCTCACCCAGGGAAAATTCCTGGCAAGAAACGGTCGACCGGCCACATGGCGAAGTCCTGACCGCAGCGCGTCCGAGGTCCGCCTGTATTTAGGACCAGCAATGGACAGGCGGATACGTCTTCTCAGTTTGGCAAGAGATTTTAGTTGTCAATATGCGAAAAAAGCGCGGAGCATCATCGACTTTGCTTTTGCAACAGCGGCATGGGAAGACGCCACGAGAGAGAAAAAACGGGCGGTTATCAAAAAGAAAATCCTGCACTTCATAAATCGAGGCCGCATTAGCGGCGCGAGGCCTTCCGTATGAATGCTTACGAATCTTCACGGTATTATCAGCTATGGCTGGCGGTGTTCGCTCCATGGTGCATTTATGAACAATGGTTCTCGCACCGCATGGCCTATACGCTCTTTTTGCCCATTGAGTGGATAGTGCTCGCGGTTGGCGGCATCGCCTGGTTCATTTATGAACTGTGGTGGTGGAAGGAGGTCGGGGGTCGGTGGCCGCGCGTCAAAATCAGCCGTAGAGGGACGGTGCGCGTGACGATCCCCCGCATAAGCCCTTGGGGGTATCGCCGTGAACGTTTCTATTCGCTGATTTTCGAGGGGACCGCCGCCGCGTTGTGGCTCCGGATCCTCTATAACGTCTTTGTCTTCACCAACCGGCACAACCATATACCTGAACCCAACGCCTGGAAGGTGACAGCATGGCTGCTAGTGACCCTTCTCTGTATTGGACGGATTCAACGGGTGCTGATGGAGCGACGCATCAGCGATCATGACAAGGCCCCGCGCCGTGCCATTATCCGGATCAAGAACGGTCAGATGACATGGGGGTGGTGGCCGTTTCGTAAAAAAGTCCGGCTTTCAGACGTTCACAGCGTTACCTATGGAGAACATAAAGAAAGGCTCATGGAAAAGGATGGTGCGATAGTGGCAAAACCAGCCCATCGCGTTCCTCACGTTTTTTGGGAAGCGTCCGCGGTCAACCTTCGTTTAGGCCCATCAGGGGAGAGGTGCATACCGATTCTCGAACTGGCAAACGATATGGTGTGTTTCCATGCGATTGCAGTGCGGGACGAGATCCAGTCAGCCATTGAGGCGGCTGGCGGAAGTATAAAGCGGCATAGACACTATCAAGGGCGTAGCGACCGCATGAATCATATCGACCCTATCATGTTGACCAGGGAGGGATAAAACCAATGAATTACGTGCTTTTGGGAACCCGGACTGTTCGCACACGGAAGGGCTTTGAAAACGGTTCGCGCTCGAACAGCAGTTCCTCGGATAATCGGCGGGCGCTACGGCGGGCGGAGCGTGACGCCAGGTGGCTAGAGAAGGCGTTGATCGGCGGTTGGGTTCTGGTCTTTTGTCTGGTCTATTGCCGCCAGTTCATCCCCTGGCGGCCGCACGGACCGACCTATACCCACTTCATGCAGTGGTGGCCACACGCCCCGCTTTATGTCCGCCATATCGCCTATTGGCGGCCGCACGATTTTTCGCAGATATGTCTCGTCCTGGTGGGCGTCGTCGGCTCTATCCTGGCGCCGCGCCTGCGTCTGAAATTGAGGATGGCCGATGGCGTCTACAGCTATAGTCACCAGCAGACGAGCCACGCGGACCAGTACAACAGATCCTGGGATGAGACGGAAGTATCGGAGACGTATGGCGTGATGCCGATGCCAACCGAATGGTCCAGCCTTTTCCCGACGCCGGCCCGTTCGTTCGATCAACTCCCAAGCGCGGTCGACGAGCCCATCTGCCCTCGGTGTCACACCACCCGATGCAGACACCTGGTGTCGCCACCGCCACCGCCGCCCAGACTGGAAGCGGGCTCACAACGGCTGATCGGAGGTCAGCGGGTCACGCGGCGCTTCAGAGATGAATGAACGTTTCTCTGTACAGCGCCGATGGATCCCGAAAAACATTGCGACATTCTTTCCCTACCGCCCGGCCTCTGCTCTATCGGTCGCCAGAGTGTCAGATGAAACAGCATGGGATAACGTCTCGACCCGCAGCGATTCCCGCTTGCGAGGCACTTCCCTGTTCGGCAGAGTAGAGGCGTAGCAAGATGTGTTTTTGTACGCCCACTGGCTCCACAAAAACTATCTTGGCAAGGGGGGCAGAGAACCCCCCGTTGCATCCCCCCGGTCCGGCGTTCGCCGGATCAACAGAAACAGAACAGGGCGGCCCGATACTAACCTTTGGCGGTTCGCATGGCCCGGCCTGAAAAAAAGAGCGACGAAAAAAAAGGCGAACGGGCCTACATTCGGTGGTCTGCTGCTGAGTTAGAGGCTGTGGATAAACGTCGTCAGGGTACAGGTCTGACCCGTTCCGAATTTTGTCGCCGCATGGCCGTAGACGGCCGTGTCACGGTGAAGAAGGCTCCTGCTGTCAATGTCCTGGCCGTGAGAGAGTTGAACCCTATCGGCGTTAATGTGAACCAGATAGCCAGAAAAATTAACGAACTCGACCGTGTACCACTCCATCTTGTGCCACTCATTGAACGGGTGCTCGACCGCCTAGAAACTAGCCTTATGAAATTGATCGAGGCTGACTGATGGAAGTCAGTCCCTGACATGGTTCCCAAAATCGCCCCTTGCGGTCGTAGTTTTAAGGGGGCTCACGCGTATTACTCGCGCGATAAAAAATCGGATACGCGAGAGCGCCTTGGCTGGACATACGTTGTCAACATGCCGACGCAAAATCCCGACCTCGCCGTCAAGATCATGGCCTATACGGCCCTGAACCAGAACACCTTGAAAGCCGCGGCGGGTGTAAAGGCCACCGGCCGGAAGCTCGAAAACCCGGTATTTCCATTTTCTCTCGCCTGGCATCCTGACGAAAAGCCAGACATGGCGCACATGATTGAGACGGCGTTGTCGGCTGTCGCGGCGCTCGGACTGAATGAGCACCAGGCCCTCTTTTATGATCACACTGATGAGCCGCACCCTCATGTGCATATCGTTGCCAACCGTGTCCACCCGCTGACCGGCAAGGCAGCGTCGTTGAGCCGGAGCAAAAGGCGGCTGCAAGAATGGGCGCTCGAATACGAAAAACAGCACGGAAAGATTTATTGCAAGCAGCGCGAGGTGAACGCCCGGATCCGGGAAAAAGGGCGGACGACGCGCTACCGCGATCCCGTTATCGCGGAGGCCTGGCGCCAGTCCGACAACGGCCGCGCCTTTCAGGCGGCGTTGGCCAGTCAGGGCTACACCCTGGCCAACGGCAACCGGCGGCTGGTCGTCGTCGATCGGTGGGGGAAGATCCACAACCCGGCCCGCCACATCGAGGGTGTGCGCGCGGCTGACGTGCGGAAACGGCTCGGCACGATCGCGTTCGAGATGCTCCCCGACGCCGAGGCGACCCGGAAGAAGGTCATCGGCCAGAACAAGCAGGAATACGCCGCCAGCCGCCGGTACGACCGTTGGGCGGCGCAGCAGCTAAATGACACCCAGGACCGGCAGATCGCCGAGCGCGCCGCCCAGGACGAGCGGTTTTACCGAATGCGGCAAGAAAAGGCCGCCGAGCTCCGCGCGGCCTACAAGCCACATGAATTGCGGCGGAAGATCGAGCAGCTGACCGGCACGATGGCCGCGCCGTCGATGAGGGACCGGATCACCGGCCGCGCGACGCGCGATCAGGAAGAACGCGAGGCGCTGCGGCTGCAGCTGGCCGATGTGGAACGGCGGACCGCCGAGCAGATGGACGCGATTGAAAATCAGCACCTGCGCGCCGTTCAGCGGCAGGCCGAACAGCACACGCGCGAGCGGCTGGTCGTCCACAAGGCGATCGAAGACCGCCAGCCGGGCCGTTACCGGGAGGAAAGCGTTTCAGCCCGCGCGAATGACAATGCGCGCACCGCCGGCCGGGAGCGCGGCCGCGACCGCGGTCATGATCTTGAATACGGCCGATAGCTGGGCGTGACCGGCGGCCGCCGGTCGGGCTCTATTTGCGACAGCAAACCGCGCCGATAGTCGCGGCCTGCCGGTGACGATCCCTCACGCGAAGGGAAGCGGGGCTGCGCCCCATCCCGTCAAGCACTGGACGCGAGCGCCGCCGCGCGGGTGTCCCCGCCTTCGTTCCTGCAGCCGGGCGATCCCCCTCCCGCGCGCCGGGTGCTGGACGTGATTCCTAGCTCATTGCCGCGGGGCTAGAAGGGTTGCATACGCAACCCTTTTTTCAAGGAGACAGACAATGACCGAAGAGTTCGTGACAGACCCGGCCGCACATGCTAATGCAACCGGCGAAGCCCCCGGAGAAGCCAGCATGGACGAGCCCTTAAAAGAAACCGCGAATCGCAGCATGGCCGATCGACCGCGGCCGCCACCGCCCAGGGAGCACCGGAAGAACATCGTCACGACCATTAGCGATCTGGCCTACCGGCACAGCAGCTGGCAGGTGTTTTCGGATTTCGTGGAAATGAGCGCCATTAGTCTGAGCAACGCCGTGGATCTGCGCCACAGGGAGGAACGCGAAGCCCGCTACATGACGATCGTCAAACGATACAACCATGACGAGGTGCAGAAGTTCCCCTATATGTTCAGCGAGCTTGTTGAGGAAATGGAAGCCGAAATAGACGACGTGCTGGGGCGCGTGTTTCACGACCTCGAATTACACAACAAATATGCGGGTCAGTATTTCACGCCCTATCATCTTTGCCGGATGATGGCGCTGATGACGCTCGACGCCGACGCCGTGAAAGAGCACATCGCCAAGGGGGGTATCGTCACCGCCCAGGAACCGACGTGCGGCAGCGGCGCCATGATGATCGCCCTGGCGGAAGCGATGAAAGACGCCGATATAAACTACCAGCAGCACTTGCACGTCACGGCCGTCGATATAGATGCAAAATGCGTCCACATGGCCTATGTGCAATTCGCGCTGCTACACATTCCGGCCGTCATCGTTCACGGCAACAGCCTGAGCCTGGAAGAGTTCGACCACTGGCACACGCCCGCGCATATCCTTGACGGCTGGGGCTTGCAGCGGCGCTTCCGCGCCGCTGCAGTGGCGGCCGCCGCGCTCCTGGATCCAGCCCCCGAGGCCGTCGCCGAAGATCCGGAACCCGCGCCGCCGGCGGAGCCGGAACAGGCCGACCAGGATCAACCGCGGCCGCTGAAACCGCTACAGCTGAATTTATTCTAACCCGCTGCGTCGACCGGCCAGGCGGTCGGGAAAGAAAACCGTTGCTGTCTGGCTGGCAGCCGGAGAATGTCGTTCCAGTCGGCGCCGGGGACGTCGGGCAGATGCTCACGGAAGACGAGATCCTGCCGCGCGGTTTCCTCGACCACGCGCGCGATCATAGCGGACAGTTTGCGGCCGGCGTCGTCGGCGTCCATGCCGGCGATCACCTGGGCACCCGCCGGCAGGCTCATAATTGCGGCTTTGATTAAAACCGGCTGATTTGGACTTACCTGACCGCCAATGCTGGCGTAGCGTGCCTTTGGATCGGGGAACAGGATTGCGTGGCTCAACACGTCGATCCCGCTCTCTCCGAAGACAAGCGCGGCGTCATCGTCCCGAACGTGGCTGATCCATAGACCTTTTTCACCGCCAGTAGAGAAGCCGGTGAAGTTGCGGTTTTTCTTCTCGTAGCCGCATAACCCCTGCTGATCGTCATGCGGAAAGATCGCATTACCGCGACTGTCAATGCGAATGCGGCCGGCGAAACGGTCAGACGCGAGTATGGCCGCCGTGATCCCCCGTCCTTCTAAATAGGGATGGCGGGTAGCAACGTTCATGCGCTGATAGCTTGTTTCAACCGCCAGCCGGTCTTTCTTTGTGCGTTCGAGCTTCGGAAAGAGCAGCGGGTCCGCCACGCGGCCGATCCAGGGACGGAGTTCCTTTCTCATCTGGCCCAGGTTCAGGCGTTTCCGGCGTTTGATAAAGTCGATGATCGAGCCCTTATCCGTGTCATCCCGCACCGAAAAATAAACGTAATGGCCGTCGTCATCGAGCCCGACGACGATTTTGTCGATACCCTTCTTCTCCATGGCCACAGACGTACACTTCTCCTTTAAAATACTCCGTTCGGGCGCATAGCCCTGTTCAGCGGCATACGCGCGCAGGTCTATGTCGCGTTTGAATGCTTCGAGTTCACTGTCCATCCTGGTTTTCCTAAACGGTTTGGTCGCGCTGTCGTCGTGCATTACAGATCATAGGCCGTTCCTTTTTTTCTGCAATCAGAACGTCACATGCCAGGCCATAGTGCTGTTTCCTGGCTGCGCGCCCGCCTTTTATTCGGTCAAGTCGAAACCCTCGTAGAGATTGTTGCTTTCCGGGTCCCCTCCCAGAAAGCCAGACAATCTTACGCATTTTCTCCGTGACCGCGGCGGCCGCTCCGCTTTCGGAACGCATGGCTGGCATGGTGCCGGTCTGATAACCGAAAGGAAGAACCTATGACGACTGAAACGCAAAATCCCCCGACAGGCGACAAACCCAAGGGGAGAAAACCAGACTACCAGCTGTACGCTGTATCAAACGATGGTGATGACGCTCACTGGATCAGCCTTACCGGCCTTTGGCCGACAAAGAACGGTCATGGCTGGACCGGAGTGCTGCCGGATCACATCAGCATCGTACCTGGCACCCGCCTCGTCATCTCGCCGGTAGACGCCAGCTGATGACAGCCAGACCGGCGCGGGACACCCCGCGCCGGTCTTCGCTATTGATCGTTCAAGCCTTCATCGCCGTGAGTTCATGGCCAACGCTGCCGACCGTGAAGGACGGTCAGAATTTCGACGACCTGATCGCGCACTTCATAGACGGCGATGTAGGGGAGGCGGGGATAAACCATCTCGCGCGTGCCCTCGACCCGGCCTGGCCGTCCGCTATGGGGATGATCTTTCAAGCGGCCTACGCCGTCGTAGAGCGTCCGGCCGACCTGCCGCGCGGCGATGGGGTTGTCCTGGCTGATATAGCTGACGATGTGTTCCAGGTCGTCAGCGGCTTGCAAAGACCAGCGAACGGTCATCAAGCGGCTGTAAATAGCCGTGTCATGCGTTGGCCGACTTCTTCGTGACTGAGGGATTCCCCGCGCGCCATCTGATTGCGGCCAGCAGCCACTTTTTCGGAAAACCAATGGTCGTATTCGACGTATTCCTCGAACACCTCGTTTGCGAGCTCCTGGACGGAGCGACCGCTGCGGTTCGCTATCCTGGTCAGCTCGGCGACAAGCTCGGGTTTCGGTTCGATGCTCATATATCAATTCTACGGTATGGGGCGCGTTCCGGGCAAGATTTTCCTTCCGGCCGGTCGCCTGGTGTCCATTTTTGACCCCTAATATGTCTTTTAGGTCCGGACCCCCTTCCCCGAAAATAATGTATCCCATAACTCCTTTTATGGGCTATAATATGGGACCGGAAGGGGACCAAAATATGACAACCAACCAGCTGACCGTTTACGACCGCGCGCCGGTCCTGCCGGCGCCGATCGCTGACCTGGGCGAAGACGCGGCGCGGGCGTTCCTGGATTTTTTCACGGCGCAGATCCGCAACGCCAACACGCGCGCGGCGTACTTCCGCAACGTCACCCGATTCCTGGCCTGGACGGAGGCTCAGGGGGTGCCGCTGCGCGGCATCGAGGCGTTTCACGTCGCGGCCTATATAGAGGCGCTTGGCTTGACGCACAGCGCCCCGACCGTGAAACAGCACCTGGCCGCCCTCCGGATGCTCAGCGCCTTCCTGGTCGTCCGCCAGGTGCTGCCGCGGAGCCCGGCAGCCGACGTGCGCGGGCCGAAGCACGTCGTCAAGACCGGGAAAACCCCTGTCCTCTCCGGCGCCGAGGCGCGCGAGCTCTTTGAACACATATCCCCCGACACGCTGACGGGCTTGCGCGACCGCGCGCTGCTCGGGGTCATGGTCTACACGTTCGGGCGGATCTCGGCCGTCGTCGGCCTGGATCTACCCGATTATTTCCAGGTCGGCCGCCGCATGATAATCCGGCTGCAGGAGAAAGGCGGCCGCCATCACGATATGCCCGTGCATCACACCGCGATTGAATATCTGGAAGCCTATATCCGTGCATTGGGGGCGACGGAAGGCCCGCTGTTCCGGACGATCAAAAGGACGCGCGACGGGTATACAGAGGAACGACTAAACCGGCGTAATGCTCTCGACATGGTAAAGCGGCGCTGCAAAGCGGCAGGCCTCGGGGACCGTTTTTCAAATCACACGTTCCGCGCGACCGGCATCACCGCCTACCTGAAAAACGGTGGCTTGCTAGAGCACGCGCAATTCATGGCCGGGCATGAATCGCCGCGGACGACGAAGCTCTATGATCGACGCGCGCAGGAAGCCAGCCTGGACGAGATCGAGCGAATAATCCTCTAACCATCATGGACACAGTAATGTCTCAACCTCACCGCGTTTCGTCGCCTCTCCTCTCCCGTCTCTGGGCCACAGTCGATGATAAAAAGATTTTCGATATGAGCGGCATTGCTGACGCGAATGCCTTCAAAAGCGAATGCCGCGAGATTTTTGAGCAGCTTTTTGATACAGCGCAAGCCTGCTGGCAGAGGTCCATTGATCCATGGACTGACGATGATCTGGACGTTCCATATCCAGGGGCAGCCCTTGTCGAACGTTACGAGACGCTACGCACCTGCTGGAGCGAGAGTTTTGAAATGGCAATCCGGACGGTCGCGAACCAGCCGACGTTGCCCGACGCCGCCGACAAAAATTTCTGTTACTTCATGCTCGGTGTGCTCTGCTGTGGCCAACAGGAAAACGAGCGAAAGTTACGGACCCGTTCGGATCTGGAAGCGGCCGAGTAAAAGCTACGGGAAGCCAGCCTGCGCGACCGCGTGCTGCTCGGCGTCAAGCTCATCAAGCTCACGGCGCCTTTTTTGAACGAATTGCAAGACCTTATCGGTGCTGTCGGATTCGTTAGAACCCGCGAACATCACTTCGATTGCCTGAATAATAAACATCCTCATCAACGTTTCCCGATTGACACCATCGAGGACCATTGCTTCGGCGGCGTCACCAAAAAACCAATGACATCGAGCAAGCCAATGAAATTCATAGCCGTCAACGTCTTTATGTCCCTTGTCGCCAAACAAGGGGTCAGCCTGTTCCTTTAGAAACTTGTGAAAGTTCTGAAAATCGTCATCTTCCTTCATCTTCATCTCCGGATCAGTCACGGGACGCGAAATCCATGAATAGGGGTCTTCATCCATGCTAAATCGGTAGCATGGCGCAGCCAGGGAGACAAGGAAAACCAGCCTAGACGAAATCGAGCGGATCACCCTATAGTGGGGTGGCTAATCCGCTTGCAGAGGCCAGGCCATGCCGAAGATCAACGTTCAGGGCAAGAGACGGCGGCGGACCACTGCAGCCCCGCCGGCGCCCGTCGATTTCAACGCGCGCAAACTGTGCGCGGAGATCCCGGATGCCTATGTCCTGAAATCCCACCAGGCGGCCGTCGCGGCCGTCAAGAAAGCCTGGTTCCCGCCTCCCAATCCAGCCCAGGACGAGGTAAAGAGGACACTCAACCGGCAGAACCGCGCGCCGGCGAATGTCGGCACGTTATGGACGCCGATAGAAGCAGAACGCGCGGTGGATCTTCTGTACAGCCCCGCGCTTATCAGAGACATTGCGGCGTTGCATGAGCGAAGACATACGGCCGTGATCGCAAAGTTTGTGGAGTGGGGTATCCTGGCCGAAGCGGCGGGCGGTTTGTTCGATCGAGAAGGCCGCGCCTGCTATCCAGAACCGGACGCCGCGAACGAATTAGGGGCCGCACCTGGCGCTGCGCGTCACCTGGATATTTGCTCTCCCTAATCGCGGGTTAGCTTAGTCTGTGACGGTGGAAGTCGCCGTCGCAGCAACAGATCCTGGCAAGCCTGATCTTATGACTTGCCAATAAGTTTATAATGCTACTAAACTGCATCATTCTACAGTATTTTCGGGCAAAACCATGACGACCGCCAAGAACAGGATCCCCAAATTCCTGGGGCCGAGGAAGTGACATGAGCAATCCATTGGCCACCCTGCTGGCCGGCATCTCCAGCCCCTATCCGAACCCCTCCCCTACCTTGTTGGGCGGTCTTTACATCGCGCCGCTGGTTCCGGCCGCGCCTATGTGGATTGCCGTCACGCGGCGCTTCAGGCAGTTCCACGACAACCTTACCCTGACACCGTTGCAGCAGCTGGACGGCTCTACCAAGCGCGCCGGCGTCGTCAGCGCCCTCAATCGCATCTACTACGGGAATGGCAGCACCTACTATGGGAGCAATGCCGCAATCGACCATAGTTTCCTTGTCGGCTCATGGGGCAAGAATACCGCCGTCCGGCCACCGCGCGACGTGGACGTTTATTTCCTGCTGCCGGCCGCCGTCTATCATCGCTTCCAGGCCTACGCCCAAGGACGGCAATCCGCGCTGCTGCAGGATATCAAGGACGTCCTGGCCGTCACCTACCCCAACACCGCCATGAGGGGCGACGGCCAGGTTGTCATCGTCAACTTCGGCAGCTATTGCGTCGAGATCGTCCCGGCCTTTGAGACGACCAATGGCGACTACCTCATTTGCGACACCAACGCCGGCGGCCGATGGAAGACGACGACCCCCTGGGCCGAGGTTGTACACATCGACACCGTGGATGCAGCTTGCGCGCAGAACCTGCGCCCGCTTATCCGCATGGCGAAGACCTGGCAGGCGACGTGCTCGGTGCCGATCAAATCTTTCTGCCTCGAACTGCTGGCGGCCGAGTTCATCGCGCAATCACCATGGCGCTTGAAAGACTGGTTTTATTTCGACTGGATCACCCGCGATTTTTTCGCCTACCTCTATAATCGCGCCAATGGCGCCGTCGTCGTGCCCGGCACGTTGGAAGTGATCCAGCTGGGGAGCGAATGGCAGAGCCGCGCCCTCTCCGCCTATCAGCGCGCGGTGAAGGCCTGCGACCACGAGCGCGACAACCAGGTCGCCGCCGCCGGCGACGAGTGGCAGAAGATTTTCGGCTGCGACATACCGAGAGTTCTATGATGGACGACCGCACCCGCAACCTGGTCGACGAATGCAAGCGGCAGGAAGAATCCTGCCTGTACACATCGACCACGATCTTTGAATGTTTGAAGTCGCTGCGGTTCTGGCGCGTCGTGTTCCTGATCGTGCCGATTGTCCTGGGCGGCGTTGCGACCTGGCCGCTGCTGGCGAAGCAGCCGGATCATGAATGGCTCACCGGCATTTGTGCCCTCCTAGCGGGATTGACGCCGGCGATCTACAAGGCGCTCGCTTTCGAGGGTAGCGTGGAGGTCCTGGTGTCGCAGGCTCACCAGTTCAAAATTCTCCAGGATCGTTTCCGCCAGGCTTGGCGTGTAACCGCCCTGAGCGACTTCGACACGTTCAAGGCAGAGTTCGACAAGCTCATGGACCGCATGGACGCGGCGCGCGCCGTCAGTATCACGGTGCCGGAACGGTTTTTCCGCACGGCAAAGGCGAAGATCGAAAAGGGCCATTACGATTTTGTGGCTGACCAGGCCGCCACGCCGACGCCATAAACGCAGGAGGAAGACATGGATATGCTCGCACAATGCAATGAAGACGTCACGGTCGAGCGCCAGGACGGTTCCCGATACGAGAAGGTCCGCGCGCTGGTAACAGGTAACATGATCCTGGTTCCAGACGCGAAGGTTCCGATTGCCGGCGGCGACGCGATTTTAAGAAAGCTCCCGTCAGGCATCGTCGAGAGATTGATTGTCACCAGCCCTGGGTTTTACGCCAAGGTCCATGGGTTCCCGGATCACTACCAAGTCAAATATCGTCATGCCGGGCAAGGCTCGCCCACCACGCCGGGTTTCATATTCCATGTCAGCGGAAACAATGCGCGCGTCAACATCAACTCCACCGACAACTCGCACAACGCCGTTGAATTTAGCGTGGAGAACATGCCGGACCTGGTCGCGGAACTTCCGGCGTTGCTGAAAGCCCTCAAGGAAGATGCACAGGGAGCAGAACAATATGTCGCCATGGCTGCTATCGCTTCCGTCGAAGACGCCGCAAAAAATCAGGACAAGGCAAAAATGAAAAGCGCCCTCGACACCCTCGGCGCCGGCGGGAAGTGGGTTCTGGATACCGCAACCAAGATCGGCGCCCCGGTCGCAACCGCGCTCTTGAAATCATACCTGGGCCTACCACCAGGCTAACCGCCAGCGAACGGAACAGCGCCTTTCGCTTTGGCGACGAGATCGGACATAGAGCGAAGACGCTCTGGAATTATATACTTGTACCGCGTTTCGACTTCCTGGCCGTCTACATGGCGTTTGAAAGCGGTCTTGGTCATGTCGTCAACAATATCGAGCATTTCACCAGCTGCTAAGAAGAGGCAGACGTATTCGCGGGCCGTGGCTTTGTCCAGGTCGGCAGAAACCCGGACGACAACGTGACCGTCGCCGTCCTCTAAGGCATTAGGGTCATCAAGCGATAAGGATAAACCGGGATCAATGGGGTCACGTTGCGGCGGCGCTTCATCGTAAACAACAGCCATCGCCTGGACTGCTCTGTCCACCCAGCCCGGAAGGCCCGGAGACACTAAGGGGTGTGAAAATCCTTGATAACCCGTCAATGTTGGCTTCGGCCTCATCCGTTCATTTTCTTCCAGAGCTAGAGGCACTGCATTTACTAAGAAATCAAGTAGCTCTGGCGCAGCAGAGAACAGATGAGCATACCCGGACACACGCTCAGACTCCAATTCCGGGGAGATGATCGCAACAGTTTTTCCGTTGCGATCCTTTAGTAAGTTGCCTGCGGCGGATAATGTATCGCTACGCGCCATTATTGAGTGTTTTCCAAAAATGGACCTGACGAAAATTGCGGTATGCCAGTCGGATTTGAGGTGGAGCATTGAGCACTCGTAGGATGTAAAGATTCTATGAGTGGTGCCGCGCTGGCATGAGGCACGGCGGGATTTCCTAAGATGTTAGATAGTGTTCTAACGTCTTCACCAAATTCCTGAGCATCATCAAGAACCGTTGAAATATCATCGAGAGTTTTGTGAATCTCATGGTTGAAAGGGAAAGGGATATCTACGTCAACCATTTCTTCATTTGGGTTCGGTCCATACGAAATTCCTTGAGGCTCAAATTGGTCCTGCGTCGCTAGAAAATTCTCTACAGATGGATCGTATTCCTGCAAGCCGGTCCGGTCCGTCCATTTTGCCGGATTGCTGCCGACGTAAGCATACGGGTTGAGCCCGCCCGCGAGCCCGATCGGATCAGCTTCGAGGTAGCGGCCCATGACCGGGTTATAGTCGCGGAACCCGTTGTGATTATACGCCGTCGCGTCGGCGTACTGGCCTGGCAGGCGAAGGTTCTGCGTGATGCTGCCGGTGATCGTGCCGGTTGCGCCGAACGGCTGGTAGGTCGTGTTCCAGACCGTCGCCTTGGCGGCGTTGGTGGCTTTCTGCGGCGTCCCCAGCTGGTCGGTGTTGACGTAGCTGATCGTCGCCGCGGCGGGCTGGATGGCGGCGACCGGCATACCGTCCAGATACACATAGTCGGTTTCAACGCCGCTGTTGGTTTCCATGAGGAAATTGCCCAGCTGGTCGTATTGCTCGACCGAGGGCGTACCGGCGCCGACCGTGGCGAGCAGGCGCGCGCCGAAAGCATCGTAAGTGTAGGTGCTGGCCGTGCCGGCGACGGTAGCCGTCGCCAGCTGGTTGGCCTTGTTATACGTCATAGTGTTCGCGCCGATGGCGTTGATGTTGCCGGTGGCGATGTAGCCGACACTGGTAGCGCCGATTGCTGTCACGCGGTTCGAGGTCGACGCGATCGTGTAGGTCGTCGCGCCGTCCGTCTTGCGGTTGCCGTTATTGTCGTAGGTGTAGGACAGCGAACCATAGCCGCCGGTGCCGCTGACGGCCGAGAGCAGGCGATCGAGATGGTCGTAGCCGAGTGTCTGGCTGTTGGCGGCCGTCACCGCGTCGGTGATCGTATGCACGTTGTTGTCGGCGTCGTAGCCATAGGTCAGGTTTTGCAGCGCCGAGGGGGTGCTGTCGAGGATGGTGGTCATCCGGTAATCGAGGTCGAAGGTGCGCGCATCGGTGACGCCGTTGCCCCAGGTCAGGGATTTTTCGGGGCCGAAGGGCTCGTGCGTGATCGTCGGCGCGATCTGCACGGCCGTATGGCCGGGCTGCGTCGTCTGGATGCTGGCCACCTGGCCGGTCGTGTCGCGGCTGTAGGTTACAAGCCAGCCGGCCGTCGCGGCCGTGGGATAGGTGATCGTCTTGACGCGGCTTGCGTTGTCGTAGGTATAGGTCGGGGTGTAGACGGTCGTGCCGATCGTCCGCGCGTCGGTCAGCAGGTTGCCGCGCTCGTCGTAGCTGCGCGACAGGCTGCCCGCCTGGTCGGTCAGGCTGGTCAGGCGGCCGACGCCGTCGCCGTGGCCGGTGGTTTGGTCGTAGGTGAAAGCAACGTTGAGGCTGGTGTCGGCCGGATAGGTGCGGGTCAGGATGCGGTCGAGCGCATCGAAGGTGGCGTTCGTGACGGCTGACGCCGCATCGGATTTGCTCCAATTATTGCCGTCCACGTCGTAGTGATAAATGGTCCGGCCGGCGTCGGGGTTGATCTGCTGGATGGCTTCACCGAAGCCGTCATAGACGAACGTTGTTGCGTGGCCGTTGGGGTCGGTGACGGTCAGCGGCCGGTTGTGGGCGTCGTAGGTGGTGACGGTCGTGTTGGTGTAGGGGTCGGTGATGGTGGTCAGCCGGTTGAGCGCGTCGAAGGCCTGGCCGGTCGCCCAGG
>Ga0210398_10000745_pt1 | contig 35806 bp, 31 predicted proteins | sample IncBWC4OmetaG_FD_161047 | JGI IMG/M metagenome (GOLD analysis project Ga0210398, IMG submission 161047) | Forest soil microbial communities from Barre Woods Harvard Forest LTER site, Petersham, Massachusetts, United States - Inc-BW-C-4-O | ecosystem: Environmental > Terrestrial > Soil >... | reverse complement strand
CGTCGCGCGCCGAGATGTTGCCGGAATGTGATCCGCCGCGCACGACGTTGGGCGCGCCCATGACCACCGCCATGCCGTGACGGCGCGCCGCCGTCGCCGCTTCGAGCGTGGTCGGGAATTCCGAGAGGGTCAGGCCGAGCGCGATCGCCTCCTCGACATTGTCGAGCGTCGCGTCGTCATGGCTTGCCTGCGGCAGATTCCGCGCCCGCGCGAGGCCAGAAAGGCGGCGGCGGTTGGAGTCGGCGAAACGGCTGGCGAGATCGGTCTTCTGCGCGATATAGGCCACCATCTCAGCGTCGGTGTAACCGAACTTGCCTTGGTAATACTCATAGTACTTCTCGATCGAGGCGAACTGGCGTTGGCCCGGCGTGTGATCCATCAGCGACATCAGACGCACCAGTTCATGGCCGATCAATCCCTCGATCGTCTCCACCACGGTCTCGTGCGCGACCTCGCAGCGCAAATGCAGGAAATGCTCGGCGCGCAGCGCCCCTTCGCGCTGGGTCGCGGCAATGCTCTCGACAGCGCCGGCCAGCATCTCGGCGCGCACCATTTCCTGGCGTACCTCGCCGACGGTCAGCGCATCGAACACGGTCGTGATCCCCGCGCTGGCGATCTGCGCGTCATGAGCCAGTACGGCCGCCGCCATCGGCCAGCGCACGCCAGGGCGCGGCGCGACATGCTTTTCGAGATTGTCGGTGTGCATCTCGATGAGACCGGGCAGCAGATAATCACCGCCGAGGTCGACAGCGCCGCCGACCCGGCTCTCCCTGTCGTCGACGGCAGCGATCTCGCCGTCGCGCACGACGACCGTGCCAGCGAACGCCGCATCGTGTGTAACGACGTGGGCGTTGGTGAACACCAGCTCCGGCCGCCCCGCATGACGGCGCGTGGACGGACGAATCTCGGCCGGCCCCATATCAACCAGACGGGTCGCTACCGCCTCGCGCACCGCCTCATCATGAAAGATGCCGACGATCGCCGTGCCGCGATCACGCGCGGCGGCGATCAGGTCGATGACCGCGTTGCGGTTGGCGGCGTCGAGCGCCGCGGTCGGCTCATCGAGCAGCAGGATCGGATATTCGGCGATCAGGCCGCGCGCGATGTTGACCCGTTGCTGCTCGCCGCCCGAGAAGGTCGCCGGCGGCAGCGTCCACAGCCGAGGCGGGATCGCAAGGCGATCGAGCAAGCTCCCCGCCCGCTCGCGCGCCTCCGCCCCGTCGACCGCGAGCCGACGCAGCGGCTCCGTCACCAGGTCGAGCGTCGTGACCCGAGGAATGACCCGGAGGAACTGGCTGACAAAGCCGATCGTGCGCCGGCGCACATCGAGCACGACATGCGGCGCTGCGGCGGCGAGATCGACCACGCCTTCCATATGGCGGACGAGGATATGGCCCCGCTGCACCAGGTAGTTGCCGTAGAGCGCGCGCAGCGATGTCGATTTGCCCACCCCCGACGGGCCATTCAGCACCACGCACTCGCCCGCCGCGACGGCGAGGTCGCACCTTCGAGCACCGACAGCTCCAGCCCGCCCTGATTGTGCAGGGTGAAGGTCTTGTGGAGTCCGATAGCGCGAAGTTGCCCAGTCATTGCAGCATCGATGAGACGAGAAGCTGGGTGTACGGGTGCTGCGGGTCGTCGAGTACCTGGTCGGTGAGGCCCGTTTCGACGATCGCGCCGCCGCGCATGACGATCAGCCGGTGCGCCAGCAGGCGCGCGACGCCGAGATCATGCGTCACGACGATCGCGGCGAGGCCGAGCTCGTCGCACAGTCCGCGCAACAAATCGAGCAGGCGCGCCTGCACCGACACATCGAGCCCGCCGGTCGGCTCGTCCATAAACACGAGACGCGGGCGTGAGACGAGGTTGCGCGCGATTTGCAGGCGCTGCTGCATGCCGCCCGAAAAGGTCAGTGGTGCCTCATCGACCCTTTCGATCTCGATCTCGACCTTCGCCAGCCAATCGACCGCCGCGCTACGGATATCGCCGTAATGACGCTCGCCAATCGCCATGAGTCGTTCGCCGATATTGGCGCCGGCCGAGAGACCGAGGCGCAAGCCGTCGCGGGGTTTCTGATGCACGAAACCCCAATCAGTGCGCATCAGCAATCGCCGCGCCGGCTCGGGCAGCTCGAACAGCTCGGCAACCCGGCCATCGCGCAAACGGTATTCGATCCGCCCGGCATCCGGCTGGAGCCGCGTCGACAGGCAGTTGAGCAGCGTCGTCTTGCCCGAGCCCGACTCGCCGACGACTCCGAGCACTTCGCCCCGCCATATCTCAAACGACACGTCGCGGCACGCGACGCGCTCGCCAAAATTCTTGGCGAGACCGGCGACGCGCAAGAGCGGGGCGAGCCCCACGCCGTGCGTGACGTCGGCAAGCGAAAGCTCCGTCATTCGGCAGCCTTTGCCGACTGGCAACCGCGACAATAATCGGTGTCAGAGCAGACGAACATGCGCCCACCCCGGTCGTCGACGATGATCTCGTCCAGAAATGAGTCGTCGGCGCCGCAGATCGCGCAGCGTTCGTCCCATTTCTCGACCGCGAAGGGATGGTCGGCGAAATCGAGGCTCTTGACCGAAGTGTGCGGCGGCACCGCGTAGATGCGTTTTTCGCGTCCGGCGCCGAAGAGCTGCAGCGCCGGGTTCATATCCATCTTGGGATTGTCGAATTTGGGGATCGGCGACGGCCGCATCAAATAGCGGCCATTGACCAGCACAGGGTAATCGTAAGCGGTGGTGACTCGGCCGTACTGCGCGATGTCCTCATAAAGCCGCACATACATCGGGCCGTATTCCGCGAGCGCATGCATCTTGCGGGTCTCCGCTTCACGCGGCTCGAGCCAGCGCAGCGGCTCGGGGATCGGCACCTGATAGACGATGATCTGATCCTCGGTGAGCGGCATCTCCGGGATGCGGTGACGCGTCTGGATGATGCTGGCTTCGCTCGTCTGCTCGGTTGTCGCGACCCCGGCGGTACGCGCGAAAAAGCGGCGGATCGAAACCGCGTTGGTCGTGTCGTCAGCGCCCTGGTCGATGACCTTGAGTGTGTCGTCGCGGCCGATGATGCTCGCCGTGACCTGTATCCCGCCGGTGCCCCAGCCATAGGGCAGCGGCATCTCGCGGCTGGCGAACGGCACCTGGTAACCGGGGATTGCCACCGCCTTCAAAATGGCGCGGCGGATCATCCGTTTTGTCTGCTCGTCGAGATAGGCGAAATTGTAGCCACCGGTCTCGGAGGACGCGATTTCGCTCACTCGGCGGCCTCTTTGATCGCCCCGTCCCACTCGGCGCGCAGCCTCCGGATCAGGTTCAGCTCAGCCTGGAAATCGACGTAATGCGGCAACTTCAGATGCTGCGTGAAGCCCGACGCCTCGACGTTATCGGAGTGGTAAAGGACGAATTCCTGATCCTGCGCCGGCGCGGTCACGTCTTCGCCGAGCTCGGCGGCGCGCAACGCGCGGTCGACCAACGCCATCGCCATCGCCTTGCGTTCGCTTTCGCCAAACGCCAGGCCGTACCCGGCGGTGAATTGCGGCGGTGCGGCATCCGAGCCCTTGAACTGGTTAACCATCTCGCACTCGGTGACGGTGATCTCGCCGATCGTCACCGGAAAGCCGAGCTCGGGCGGGACGATCTCGACCTCGACCGTACCGATGCGGATTTCACCGGCAAACGGGTGGTTGCGGCCGTAGCCGCGCTGCGTCGAGTAGCCGAGCGCGAGCAGATACCCTTCGTCGCCGCGTGCCAGGTTCTGCAGCCGCACCTCGCGAGAAGCGGGAAACCGCAGCGGGTCGCGGGTCAGATCGCCCGGCTCCAGCGCCCCTCCCGCCGCGTTTTCGATGAGCCCCTCGTCGCCGAGCAGCGAGCTGACGCGCGGCACGGGCCCCATCTCGGCCGGCTCGGGCGGCGGCGCGGCGGCCTCCCGCCCCTCGGCGGCGAGGGCAAAATCGAGTAGCCGATGAGTGTAGTCGAAGGTCGGCCCCAGCACCTGGCCGCCGGGGACATCCTTGAAGATCGCCGAGATGCGTCGCTTGATCGCGGCGCGCTCGGTGTCGATGGGCTCGCTGACCACAAGGCGCGGCAGGGTCGTGCGGTAGGCGCGCAACAGGAAGATCGCCTCGACCAGGTCGCCGCGCGCCTGCTTTATCGCCAGCGCCGCCAACTCGCGGTCATACACCGAGCCTTCGGTCATCACCCGGTCGACCGCCAGCGCGAGCTGCTCGTCGATCTGCGCGAGGGTTACTTCCGCTACCGCAGGATCGCCGCGCCGCGCTTCGGCGAGCAGCCGGTGCGCCGCCGAAATCGCCTTTTCGCCGCCCTTGACCGCTACGTACATCGGCAGCCCCTATAAAACGGCCTGAATTGAGCGCGGCACGGCGACGAGCGCATCGCCGCATGCGAAGACCATGTCGAGCCCGCGCGGGAACAGCTCGGCGAGCGCCGCGCGCTCCGCCCAAAATCGCGCCGGCACCCCGGCAACGGCGAGCCGCGCCTCATCCTCGATGCCGGGGCCGCGCAAGCGGACGCCATCGCCATCGGCAAGGCTCGACACCTCGATCACCAGCGTCGCCGAGCGCTCCGGGTATTCGTCGCTGCCGAGCGCGAAACTGTAGAGAGCCGGCATCGCCGCCGGATCGGCGACAAACGCGAAGCTCGCCTCACTGGGCGTCGCGGCAAGCGGCGCACCGCAATGAAACGTCAGATAGCTCGCCGCCCCTGCCGCCGCCGGATCGAGCCAGACAGGCGTATCCGCGTCACACAGGCTGAGCGCGACCGCGACCGCCGCAGTCCCAAGCGGCAATGAGAACGGCAAGCGCGCCGGCATCGTCACGACACGGCCGGGATGCGCCATCGCGTCAAGCACCGCCCGAAAACTCGCCTGCGCGTCATGCACCGGATCGGCAAAGCCGGGTTCGAGCCCGCCAAAATCGGCGCCATAAGACATCCCGCTCATTCGCCGCGCACCATCGTGAAGAAATCGACCTTGCTCGCCGTCACCTTGGCGGCCTCATTGGCTTTGCGCGCCTGCTGCTCGGCGGCGAGCGGCTCGATCACCCGCGCCGCGATCACGTCACGCCGGTGCGGGTCTTGCAACATCGCATCAAACACCGCGATCAATTCGGCATGCCGGGTCGAGCGGCCCGCGACATGGCCAAAACCGGTGAACCGCGCGCCGCCGGTCGCGTCGAGCAGCTGCACCGCCGCGCGCGTCATGGTCATTTCGCCAAAATTGAACGGCCGGCCGGTACCGCCGATCCGCCCGCGCAGCATGACCAACCCGGTCTCGCCCTGCCGCAGCAGCCGGTAGGCCGGCTTATCGTCGAGCGCATCCCAGGCTGCCTGCAGCCTCGGCGCGGGCGCTTTCGCGAGCACGGCCAGCCAGCGCTGCCGCGCGACGGTGTTGTTATCGAATTTTTGCATGCTTGTCGGCATCACATTGATCTATTCGTCTAGATCAATTATCACAGTACGATCCAACTACCCCGGCTGTAAAGCCGCTTTCACCAGCGAAGCACAAAAAGATGACAGTTGAGCCATTCACCCAGGGGATCACACGTTGGCGGCAGATCGCCGAAATCCTTAGCCGCGACGTCACCGAAGCGCGCTTCGCTGACGGCCGCCTGCCGACCGAAACCGAGCTGGCCGCGCGCTTCGGGGTGAACCGGCACACGATCCGCCGCGCGATCGGCACGCTCGCGGATCGCGGGCTGGTGCGTGTCGAGCAGGGCCGCGGCACCTTTGTCGCTTCCGGCCATATCGACTATCTGCTCGGGCGCCGCACGCGATTCAGCGCGAACCTCAGGCGCGAGGGTCTCGAGCCGCACCATCGCCTGGTCGCCAGCAGGCGGGACGAAGCGGACGACGCGGTGGCGCGCGATCTGGAAGTGGCGCCCGGCACCCCTATCGTCGAGATCGAGTCGGTGGGTCAGGCCGGCGATGTGATCGTCAGCTATGCGCGCCACATTTTTCCCGCCGATCGCTTCGCAGCCCTGCCCGACGCCTTTGCCAAGACGCCCTCGGTCACGGCGGCCCTTGCCGCGTGCGGCATCATCGACTACACGCGCCGTGTCACCCGGATGCTGGCGCGCATGCCGAGCGACAGTGAAGCCTTTTATCTGGAGCAGCCGATGTCGCGGCCGGTGCTGCACACCGAGTCGGTCAACATCGACCCGCGGGGCGTGCCGATCCAGCGCTCGACGACGATCTTTTCCGGCGATCGCGTGCAGGTAGTCGTCGCGGCGGACGAGCCGCAGCTTTAGCGCCCAGCTCCGGCATCGGGCAAAAAGGCGCGGGGCGCCGTCGCGCGACGGCGCTCCCTAGCGTCGGGGCGCCCAGAGCCGGTCGCTGGCGATCCTGGCGCCTTCGGCGAGCGCGGCGAGCTTGGCCCAGGCGATCGACGGCACGACCGCGTTGTTCTGCGCGGCGAAGGTCGCGAAACCGCAATCGGTGCCGGCGATGACCCGTTCGCGGCCGACCAGCCGGGTGTAATTCTGGATCCGCTGCGCGACCAGCTTGGGATGCTCGACAAAATTGGTCGTCGAGTCGATGCAGCCCGGGATCAGGATCAGGTCCTCGGGGATCTTGTTGCTCTGCAGATCCTCCCACTCATGCGCGTGGCGTGGGTTCGCGGCCTCGAAGAGGATCGCCTGCGGCCGCGCCTTGACCGCCACGTCAAACACCTTGGCGAGCGGGATGTCGTGGGTGTGCGGCCCTTCGTAATTGCCCCAGCAGATGTGCAGCCGCATCGCCTCACGGGGAATGTTCCGCGTCGCGTGGTTGACCGCTTCGATGTTGCGCTCGGCGATCTTGAGGAACTCCGCGTCGGAGAGGTGCTGGTACTGGTTGTGCCGCGCCGAGCCGAGGTCGGGCGCGTCGATCTGCAGGATGAACCCGGCCTTGTGGATCGCCTCGTATTCCTCTTTCAGCGCGTCGGCGAGCGCCTCGACGTATTTCTCTTCGTTGTTGTAGTACCGGTCAGGCACGAACTTGGTCAGCACCCCCGGCGAGGCGGAATTCATGAACACTTCGAGCGGCTTCTCGGCCGCGGCCGCGATCTGGAGGTTGGCGATGTCGGTCGCCAGAGGCCCGCGGTTCGCATAGGTGACAGGGCCGGTGCAGTAGGGCACCGCGGCAGCCGCGAACCATGACGTGCCGCCGCGCTGCGCGCGCAACCGTTCCATGAAATCCGGATGGTCGAGGATATCGCGGTGTGCCGCGGTTTGCGGTGGCGCCGAGTGCTCAGTGCCGCCGGTGGAGCCGATGCCCGACAGGCGATGCCGTACGTAGAACGTATAGCTGACCTTGCTCTGCTCGCCGTCGCAGACGCTGGCGATCCCAGCGGCGATCTGGCGATCGACCACATCGTGCACCGCGCTTTTCAAGGTTGCGCCAAAAGCCGCCTCGTCGACAGCCTCGCCGACCTCGCGCGCCATGACCTGCGCCAGGACATCGGGCTGGCGTGGCAGGCTGCCGACATGCGTCGTCAGGATGCGGTCGGTGCTGATCTCCATCATTCGGCTCCCTCTGGCGTCCGGCGCATTTGTCCGCACTCTGCACGCCGATCGCGGCTCCCGCAAAGTTTTCGGGCAGAGGCTCTCCGATTGTCTCAGTTGAGGCATTACCGAACATTTGCACTTAAAATTTATCACCTTGCGAGGGGATATGTTCGATCCCGCCGGCGAAAAATTCCGAGAACGGTTTCTGTCGCATCTTGTCTGGGCGTCGATCTGCGCCCCTGTTCGCCAGACATGGATGCGGTTAAATGCGCGGCTTATCGCGGAAATTACATTACAAATATCATCAATACATGAAATCTCGGCGCTTTGTTCCGGAGGTAAAGCGCGACACGTTTCTTGTGGCCTTCCCGCGGTCGGGATCCACCTGGATCAGTTGCATCGCCACCGAACTGATGTTCGGAACGTCGCCCCGGAACATTCAGAACGTCACTTCCTTCGTGCCCGATGTCCACGACCTGCCGGTGGAGTCTCGTGTACCGGACGCGCCGAGTTATCTGGTCAAATCGCACTTACCACGCCGCGAGCCGTTGCCGGCGGGTGAGTACCGGCGGGTCATCTATTTAATTCGCGACCCGCGCGACGCGCTTTTGTCGTACCACCGGTACGTCACCGCGAGATACCAGTACACTGGAAACCTGCGCAATTTCGTCGTCGATACGCTGTGCGGGCGAACGTGGCCGTGTTCGTGGCAGGAGCACGTCAACTCCTGGCTCGGCCCGCGCGACGACAGTGCGCCGCTCAAACTGAATTTCTTACGCTACGAAGACTTTATCGAGGATCCCGTTTCGGCCACGACGCAGCTTGCCGATTTGCTCGATCTCAATGTGTCACGCGGCCAGATCGCCGACGCCATCGCCGCCAGTAGTCCGGCAAAGATGCGCGAGAAAGAGAATTACGATCCGGTATTTCCGCGCTCGCCATTGCGCTTTATCGGTCCGGCAACCGCGGGAAGCTGGAAAGCGCGAGCGGTGGGTGCGGATGTCGAGATTTTCGATCTCATCCAAGAATATGCCGGCCCGACGATGGCGCGTTTTGGCTACGGCACTCCGGTCGCCAGCATCCACCACGCCGCGCAGCTCGCGACTTTGCACGCCGGCGACCGCCTTTAGCGCGCACCGGCGGCAAGCCCCTGCGAGCCAAGCGCCAGACGGCGCGAGCGCAACGGCTTGAGCACGAAGATTGCCATCGCCACCACGCCGAGGTTCATGATCGCGGTGACAACGAACACCGTGTGCCAGCTGCCGCTCGCCGATTTGATGATGTTTGCGAGCGGCACAAGAAAGGCGGCCAGCCCCTTCGCGGTATAGAGGAAACTCAGATTGGCGGTGGCGAATTTGGGGCCAAAGCTGTCGGTGCAGGTCGACGGGAAGAGACTGAATACCTCGCCCCAGGTGAGGAAGATGAGCCCGGCAAAGACCACGAACGCCCAGGGTGACGTCCCGAGCGCGCCGAGCAGCCAATAGCTGACCGCGCCCAGGCCGAAGGCAATCGCCATCGTGTTCTCTCGGCCGATATTGTCGGAAATCCAGCCAAAGAGGGGTCGCGCGACGCCATTCGCGACATTGTCGACCAGCAGCGCGACGGTCAGCGTCGACACGCCCGCCAGAATAGTCGCGTCGGCGACGTGAAAATCCTTGGCGATCAGCGCGATCTGCGCGGCCGCCATCAAGCCGCTCGCCGAAACGACGACGAACATCACGTAAAGCACCCAAAAGACCGGCGTCGCGAGCATCTCCTTGGGCGTATAGCTCTGGTTCGTCTGCATGAGTTTGGGCGGAGCACTCGGCGTTTCGCCGGCGAGCGGCGCGCGCATCCACCAGGCGAGAACGAAGACGACGGCGCCCTGAACCAGGCCGAACCAGAAAAACGCGGCCGCATAGCCCGACGACTCGATGACAATGCGGATCGGCACCACCGTCAGCGCCGCTCCCGCGCCGAACCCGGCGGCGGTCAGCCCGACCGCGAGCCCGCGCCGATCGGGAAACCATTTCACCGCGTTGCCGACGCAGGTCGCGTAGATCGCGCCGGCGCCAATCCCCGACAAAGCCGCGCCGAGATAAAGGAGCTGCAATGAGTCAGCGACGGAATTGACGACCCAACCGAGCGCAGTCAACGCCCCGCCAAAGGCAACCATCAGCCTCGGCCCGTTCTTGGCGCCCGCCCAGTCGACAAGCCAGCCCTCGATCGGCGTGAGCCAGGTTTCGAGTGCGACAAAGATGCTGAACGCCACCTGGATATCGACGACGGACCAGTTATGGGCCGTGGCCATCGGCTGCACGAACAGCGTCCACCCGTATTGCAAATTGGCGATCATCACCATGCAGAGGATGGCGATACAGAGCTGAATCCAACGGTTGGTCGGCCGCAGCGCAGCGGCGCGTGCCACTGCTGACGAACCCTGCATGACGCGTCCTCCCGAAGCACTTTTGCTGTCGGCATTCATTCCGCAAACGGCGGAAGTCCGACAAAACGCCCGGGCTTTTACATGAATTTACGGCAATTTGAAAAAATAATTGTCGCACCGCACAGCAATGTGAAGGCTCTCCTCGAGAGGTAAGTCTTCGGCTAGTCCGCTGCGGCGACGGTCGCGCGACGACCAAGTTGTTTCAGCGAGCGGTCGATCCACAGCCGCGTCAGTTTTTCCTGCGCGCCGTTTTGCGACAGACGGCGGCGCAGGGTCGGGAAATCGACCCGGTCCATGTCCTGATCTTGGTTGAAGCAGGAAAAGACGATTGTCTCGGTGCCGGTGACGGGATCGCGCTGGCGCTGCAGGCACTGCGCGCAAATCTCCTTCATCATGCATTGCATCGGCGAATTGATCGACGCGATCGCGCGGTGCCCTGGGCGGAAGTATCGCGCGAGCTTGGCGCGGCGCGCCTCGGCGACGGCGTTCATCATCATGTCGGAGCCGATGGCGATGATGCGGTCGACCTCGCCTAGCGCGATCTCGACCGGCCCGAGCCGTCCGGCCCCGTAAGCCTCGATCGCCTCGACAATATTGCCGACAAAGGCGCGGTCTTGCGGCCGGCGCGGCGTAAAGCCGGGAGCCTCGTCGCAGCACCAGACGATCGTATCGGCCGCCGCCTCGATATCGGCGACCTTGTAGCGATCGGCGAGGGTCTTGTAGCCGGCGAAGTAGAGCACGCGCGAGCCCTCGGCCCTGAGCGCCGCGCCGATCGAGAACAGCACCGCGTTGCCGAGCCCACCGCCGACCAGCAGCACGGTCTCGCCGGGCGGGGTCTCGGTCGGGGTGCCGGTCGGTCCCATCAGGATCACCGGCTCCCCCGGCTGCAGCAGCGCGCAGAGATCGGAGGAGCCACCCATCTCGAGGACAATCGTCGACAATAGACCCTGTTCACGGTCGATTGACGCGCCGGTCAGCGCCAGCCCCTCCATCGCCAAGGTCGTGCCGTCGCTCCTTTGCGCGAAGGTCTCGTAGTTCTGCAGCCGGTAGAACTGGCCGGGCTGGAAGGCGCGCGCGGCCATGGGCGCGCGCACCACGACCTCGATGATCTTCGGCGTCAGGCGAATGACCTCGTGCACCCGGGCGCGCAGCTCGTCGTCGAGCCGCGCCTTTAGCACTGCCGGTACGGGCTCCGTGGGTTGCCGCCGCGCGAGGGCGCGGCTCACCACCGGGTAGCCGCGTGTCGCGCCGCCCATCGCCTTGACCACATTGCCGGCAAAGCTCGGGTGCAGGTCGCCCCAGAAGCTGACCGCGCGGCCATCCGCCGTCAGGCTCATCAGCACATGGGCGGCGTCAGGCTTGGCGACGCGCTCCGGTGTCACCTTATTGCCGTCCTCGTCGAGCGCCTGGAAATAGCGGCCGTCGAGCGCGACATGGGTCGGATCCTCGCGCGCCAGCACCGTGTTGGGTTGGGTGCCCGCGGCGACCAGGATTGTGCGCGCTGGGAGGACCACTTGCGGCTGCTCGTCGGCTCGTGCCAGGCGCAGCGCCACCGCCTGTTCGTCCTGGTCGATTTCGACCGCGACGGGGGTCAGGCCTTCGGCAAAGCGAATGCCCTCCTCCATCGCCTTCGCTACTTCCTCGTGATTGAGCGTGTAGCTCGGCGCGTCGATCAGGCGGCGGCGATAAGCGATGGTGACCCCGCCCCACTCGTTGATGAGCTGTGCGAGACGCGGCGCGCGGCCTTCGGCTTTTGCCGCCTCGCGCTCGGTGCGGATCGCCTTCGCATGGGCGATGAATTCGTCGGCGACCTCGCCTTCGGCTGCGCTCCACCCGGCGCGCACCGCGGCGGCACCGCGTTCAACCGTCAGCGTCTCATAGCGCGACAGGAATTTCTCGACCTGTAGCGGGTAATAGGCGAGCGCCTCGGTCGCGGTGTCGATCGCGGTAAGTCCGCCACCGATCACCACCACCGGCAGGCGCACGGTCAGGTTGGCGATGCTGTCGGTCTTGGCGGCGCCGGTGAGCTGCAGCGCCATCAGGAAATCGCTGGCCTGGCGCACGCCGAGCGCCAGCCCGTTGGTCATCGGAATCACCGTCGGCCGGCCGGCGCCCGCGCAAAGCGCGATGTGGTCAAAGCCCATCGCGAAGGCGTTGTCGATCGTCACCGTGCCGCCAAAGCGCACCCCGCCATACATCGCGAATTGTGCGCGCCGCTCGAGCAGGAGCCGGATGATCTTGAGGAAATTCTTGTCCCAGCGGACGGTGATGCCGTACTCGGCGACGCCGCCAAACCCGGCCATGGTGCGCGCGTCGAGCCGCTCGTAGAGGCTCGCGATGTCACGGATCGGCGCGAACGGCACGTGCTCGCCGAGCGCGGTGACGCCGGAAATCTCGTGCGGCAGCGGCTCGATCTTCAGCCCGTCGATCGCGGCGACAAAATGCCCGTCATTGATGAGGTGATGCGCGAGCGTGAACCCAGCCGGTCCCAGCCCGACCGCCAGTACCTTGTAGCCCGACGGCGGCTTGGGCAACGGCCGCCGCAAATTGAGCGGGTTCCAGCGGGTCAAGAGGCCGTAGATCTCGAAGCCCCAAGGCAACGCCAGCACGTTCTTCAGCGTGCGCGTCTCGACCTGCGGGATGTCCACCGGTTCTTGCCGCTGATAAATGCACGCCTTCATGCAGTCGTTGCAGATGCGGTGCCCGGTCGCGGCGCAAAGTGGGTTGTCGACCGCGACGATCGCCAGCGCGCCGACGCTGTAGCCGCGCGTCGCGACGAGGTTCATCTCGGAAATCTTCTCGTCGAGCGGGCAGCCGGCAAGCGTCACGCCAAAGGCGCTCTTGCGGAAGCTGCCGTCCTTCTCCTTCAGTCCCGTGGAGCAGCTGTCCTTGCCCTGGTTGTGGCACCAGATGCAGTAATTCGCCTGGTCGAGCGACCCGGCGAGATCGGTGCCGGGGTCGGTCAGTGCAAAGCCGTCACGCGCCCGCCATTCTTGCTCGGGCAGCCGCATCATCGTGACGCCGTCGCGTTCGATGGTCTCGACCGGCACGAGATGGTTCATGTCGAGCCGATGCGGCACCTTGAAGAGCAGACCACGGCGGTGCTGCTCGCGGCCGGGCGGCGACAGAGTCGCCCAGGCGGCATATTCGATGGCGGTGCGCAGCACAGCGGCATTCGCCGCCTCGTCGTCTTGCCACTCCGTCACGGCCTCGGCGTAACGACGTTCCCAGGCCAGAATCCCGGCGCGCGTGTCGGCGAGGTCGCCAAGGCCGAGCGCGCGGCGCAGCGTGGCGCCATCGAGGCCAGCAGCCTCGTCTTCCTTGATCTCCTTGACGGCGCGGCGCTGGACGAAGAGCCGCTTTACCGAATAGAGCGCGGCCAGCTCGTCGTGGCGCGCCTGCAGCTCGCGGATTTCCTCTTCGATGCCAAACAGGCTGCCGAGGAAATCCTCGACATGCGGCGCGAGGTCGACGAGCAGCTCCGACTCGGCCTTTTTATCAAGCGACGCCATATCGGCGCGCGCCGCCATCAGCCGGTCGTGCAGCGCCGCGTCGCCCGCCGCCAGATGGGCGACAAACGCGCGATCGAGCTTCACCAGCCCATCGCGATCGTAGAGCTCGGCAAATTCGAGCCCGTATCCAAGCGGAAGTTCGGTCATCGCGCTCTATGTGGGCAATCGCCGCTCAATAAACCATCGTCTGTTTGCGGCGGCAGCTTTGCGCCCCCACCCGGCGGGGCAATAGCAGCAATGGCGTTTGCGTGAAAGGGGCGCTTTGCCGCTTACGCGAGCACATCCATCCAAGACCCCTGTCATCATTGCATCTTTATTATTCACGCCGTCGCAAGAACAGGCAGGCTGAATATTATTTCATCAAAAATATCGATTGGCATTTTATTTGCTCGTCTTGCTTCAAACCAAGCAGCGAAAACAAGGGAGGGCGCGTCGTCGAGGGCGGATCGCGGCCACCGGCCGCCGGCTGAGACACAGCCAAATTTTAAGGAGCAGGACATGGCCGACGCCACCTTCGACACCGCCATCGAGCACAGTCTGCAAAAGCGCTACCACCAGCCGAGCGGTGTCGAGCAGTTCGGTATCGAGGCGATCCCCGAAAGCAAGAAGACGGTGAGATGGTATGACCTCTTCGCCATCATCCTCAATTTCCTGATCAGCCCGTCGACCATCCTGCGCGGCGGGCTGGGCGTCGCGGCCGGATTGTCGTTTCAGGCCTCCGTCGCCGCGGAGTGTTCGGGCATCGTCGTCGCCGCCGTCTTCTACGTGATCATGGCGACGGTGGGCGTCGACTACGGCATCCCCGGACAGGTTGCGACACGCGCGATCTACGGTCTGCGCGGGTCGAAGATGATCCCATCATTCCTGCGCTCGATCGCGTCTTGCTACTGGTTCGCGTTCCAGACCGTGATCGGCGCGACGGCAATCTGCGCTGTTCTGGACAAGCTCACGGGCTCCAAACCGTCACTGATCGTCGTCAGCGTGCTGTTCGGTATCATCCAATCTTTTGTCGCGATCGTCGGCTACGAGTCGCTGAAGCAGCTGTCGCGTGTCGCGCTGCCGGTAAAGCTCCTGATGTTCGCCTATCTGTTCGTGCTGCTTGCCAATCACGACGACCCGAATTTCGCGCCGAACGCGGTGTTCGCCTTCGCCGGCAAGAACGGCGGCTGGGACTGGGTGATCTTTGTCGCGTGGTTCAACGCGGCGGCCGCCGGCTGGCTTACGATGATCACCGACTCCGCCGATTTCTGCCGCTACTCGCGCAGTCGCATGGACATGTGGATCGGCACGGTGTCGGCCTCGGCCGTCGGCACGATGATCTCGGGGTCGCTCGGCGCTTACGCCGCGGCCGCGACGCTCGGCAAGACCGCCAACCCGTTCGTGCTGATCGCCGGGGTCAGCACGAGTTGGGTGACGCTGGCGCTGATCCTCGTCTTCATCGCGCTCGACAATTGGACGATCAACGTCTTGAACCTCTACACGGGCGGCCTGTCGATCTCGAACATGTTCGAGAAGCTCGGCCGGTTCTGGACGACGCTGATCGCCAGTGTGTTCGGCATCGCCCTGTCAGCAATCCCTGACGTGCTCAACAGCTACCTGCAATACGCGACTTTGCTCGGTAATTTCTTCTCGCCAATCGCCGGGGTGCTGGTGTTCGACTACATCGTTCTCAAGAAGACAAAGCTCGACGTGCCGGCGCTGTTCTCGATGGAGGGGCGCTATCGCTACTGGGGCGGGTTCAACCTCGTGGCGGTGGCGTGGACCGTGCTCGGCTTCCTCTTCTACATGTTCTGCGTGCCGGCGACGTATATTCCGACCGTCTGCACGATCCTCTTCAGCGGCATCGGCTATACGCTGACGGTGATGGCGATCAGCGGGCGCTCGCGGATCATGCAGCTCGGCAGCGAGCCCGCCGAGCCGGTGCCGATGGCGGTCGCGGCCGATTAAGGGGCGCCGTCGGCGGCCTCCAACACGGCGTTCAGCAGCACCGCGCAGCCGGCGATGAGGTCGGTGGGCGTGGCGTCCTCGATCTCGTTGTGGCTGATGCCGCCGACGCACGGCACAAAGATCATCGCGGTTGGCGCAACGCGAGCCATGTAGACCGCGTCGTGCCCGGCTCCGCTGATGATGTCCTGATGCGGCAGGTTCTGAGCCGCGGCCGCCGCGCGCACCGCGCCGACCATCTTCTGGTCGAACGGAGTCGGCGGGAAATACCAGAACTCCTTGACCTCGGCTTCGAGCTGCTGTGAACCGGCCGCCTCGGCGCAGGCAGTGCGCAGCTCTTTGTCCATCGCGGTCAGCACGTCGTTATCCGGGTGACGGAAATCGACCGTGAAGAAGACGTGGCCGGGGATGGTGTTGCGCGAGTTGGGGCTCGACTGGATAAAGCCGACCGTCGCGCACGCATAGGGTGCGTGCGCATGGCCGATCCGGTTGACCGCATCGATCATCCGCGCCGCGCCGACCAGCGCATCGCGCCGCCGTGGCATCGGCGTCGGGCCGGCATGCGCTTCCTGGCCGATAACGGTGATCTCGTACCAGCGCTGCCCCTGCGCGCCGGTGACGACACCGATCGGCAAACCGGCCGCTTCAAGGATCGGCCCCTGCTCGATATGCGCCTCGAAATAGGCGGCAACCGGATGCTCGCCGACCTGCGCCTCGCCGGCAAAGCCGATGCGCCGCAGCTCAGCGCCGAGGGTCAGCTCGGGCGCGTTGTTATCTTGGGTGGCGAGCGCGCTCGCCAAGTCAAACACGCCGGTGAACGCACCCGAACCGACCATCGCCGGCGAGAAGCGCGAGCCTTCCTCATTGGTCCAGGCGACGATCTCGATCGGCGCCTCGGTGTCATAACCAAGGTCGTTCAAGGTGCGTACGACCTCCAAGCCGGCCATCACGCCATAGGCGCCGTCAAACTTGCCGCCGGTCGGCTGGGTGTCGAGATGGCTGCCGGTGACAATCGGCGCGAGCGCCGGATTTCGGCCGGGCCGGCGCGCGAAGATGTTGCCGATGCGGTCGATGGTGACGGCGCAGCCGGCTGCCTCGCACCAGCGGATAAACAGCCGCCGTGCCTCGGCGTCGAGGTCGGAGGCCGCGAGCCGGCAGACCCCGCCCTTCGGCGTAGCTCCGATCTGAGCCAGTTCGATGAGGCTCGCCCACAGCCGTTCGCCGTTGACCGTCAGGTTGCGCATCTTAGCCCTTTCGCCGCCATTGCATCTCCAGCTTACCCCGCACCCCGGATCGCGGCTAATATCCCCGCAGGAGCGAAACGCGGAGCCCGAAATGCAGGCCTGGTACCATTGCGAGAACACCTACCCGTTTGTGCCGCAGAATGTGCTCGACACGGCGGACTCCGTTCGTGCGAGCCTGCCCAACAAGTACTGCGACCCCAAGATCGCCGCGCAGCTCTTCGAGGAATGCCTGGACGAGCATCTCTATTGCGATGAGCTCGGCGTCAACATCGTCTCCATCGAGCACCATTCGGGGATCAATAGCCTTTACGGCTCCTCGCCGATGATCCTCGGCATCGCCGCGCGGCAGACGAAGAACGTCCGCATCCTGTCGCTCGGCACATTGATTTCGGTCCGCACCGATCCCGTCCGCATCGCCGAGGAATACGCGACCGCCGACGTCATCTCAAAGGGCCGGCTCGAGATCGGCTTTGTGAAATCGGGCGACAGCGAGATGGTCTCGGGCAACGCCAATCCGGTCGGCTACGTCGACCGCTTCTGGGAAGCGATCGACGTCATCAAGCTGGCGCTGACCTCACATGACGGGCCGGTGAGCTGGGAGGGCAAACACTACACCCATCGCCACATCAACATCTGGCCGGGGCCGTACCAGAAGCCGCACCCGCAATTCTGGGCGGCGACGGGTGACCCGGCGACCTCGGCCGAGATCGGCCGGCGCGGCTATATCAATGCGCTGGTGCTGCGCGGACCCGAGGCCAGCAAGCGCGCGTTCGACGCCTATAAGAACGCGCGCCGAGAGGCGGCGCTGCCGGCCGCCGGCACCGACAAATTCGCCTATGCGGTGCTGTGCGGTATCGGCGACACCGACGAGGAAGGCCTCGCGGTCGGCGCGAAGACGCTGTGGTTCCTCAACACCAGCCTCAAGCAAGCGCCGCAGATGTCGAAATTCCTGCCGGGCCGCAACCCGCCGGAGCTGGCGCCCAATATCTGGCGCACGACCGGCGTGCGCGGCCGCCCCGCGGATGGGCTCATCGGCATCAGCGCCGAGACCGCGATCCAACGCGGCATCCTCGTCGCCGGCAACCCCGACACGGTCGCCCGCCAGATCATGGAGATCTACGACAAGGTCGACGGCTTCGCGCATCTGATCTTTATCGGCCGCTCCGGCTTCCTGTCCCACGAGGAAGCCAAGAAGACGATCCGACTGATGGCGAAGGAAGTCTTGCCGCGCCTCCCTGCCGCGACGATCACCCCCGACAGCGTAGCCCAAGCCGCCGAATAGGAGGCCTCATGAACGACGTCACCCCCTGGGTCGACCCCGAACTGATCGCTGCGGGGAAACTGCTGCAGGAAAAAGGCTTTGTCGTACCCGACCGCACGGTCGCGCCGCTCTCCGAGGTGCGCGCGGCACAGGATCGGGGCGGGGCGTTTCTTGGTCTCGACTCGGTGCCGCTGCAAAGCGAGCGCGACGTGATGCTGCCCGGCCCGCATGGCGACGTGCCGTGCCGGTTTTATTACCCCGAAGGCGCGATGCGGCCGCCCTGCCTGGTCTACTTGCATGGCGGCGGATTCATGCAGGGCAGCCTCAACAGCTGGGATCATTTCCTGCGCGATCTGGTGCGGCAGAGCGGCGTCGCGGTTATGTCAGTCGATTACCGGCTGTCGCCGGAGGTGAAATTTCCGGTCGCGTTCGACGAGACGGTGGCGATGGTCCGGCTGATGGCGCGCGAGGGTGGCGACCAGGGCATCGACCCTAAACGGCTCGCCATCGGCGGCGACTCGGCTGGCGCCAATCTGGCAATAGCCGCAGCGCTTGCGCTGCGCGACGCCGGTGAGAGCTTCCTGAGCTTCCAGCTCCTTATATACGGTGTCTATTCGGCGAACGTGGAAAGCCCCTCCTGGCAGCGCTTCGGGCGTGGCGCTGGGCTGTCCCAGAGCCAATTCCGCTGGATCATGGAAACCTATCTGGAGAACCCGGCGCAGCAGAATGACTGGCGCTTCAACACGCTGCTCGCCGATTTGAAGGGCCTGCCGCCAGCGCATCTGATCATCGGCAGCCTCGACCCGCTCCTCGACGACAGCAACAACATGGCCGCCAAGCTCAAGGCAGCGGGCGTGCCAGCAAACCTGACGATCTACCAGGGCATCAACCGCGGCTTTATCCGCTACGGCCGGCTGATCCGCACCGCGCGCACCGCCATCGCCGACTGCGCCGCCGCGCTCAAGGCGGGCATGGCGCAAACCACCTAGCCAAAGCGAGGGCCATAGCGCATGTCAGACTGGCTGCTACCTTCCGAGCTTGACGTCAGTACGAACGCGTTTCGCGACAAATTCGGCAATTTGAGCCCCGATGCGTGGTGCGATGTTCTAATCGAGTCAATAAATTCGCCGATCATCGACGGGCTCGAATTTCCGCATTTCCCGCCGAGTGAGCTGCAGGACGGCACCCACGGCAGCTCGGGCGAAACCGCGTTGCGCGAGGCTGCGGAGTTTTACAAATTCGTTGCGTCGCACGAGTTCTTTCCGCGAAAGGCCGTATCCGGCACCAATTTTCTCGACTTTGGCACCGGTTGGGGCCGTATCGCGCGGCTCTTCCTGCGCGATTTCGACCTCGACGGATTCTTTGCCTTCGAGCCGCACCACACCAGCAGCTACCGCACGCGTTTGCTGAACCCCTATTTGTGCGTTTTCACCGGCGGCGAACTGCCGGATCAGAAATTGCCGGGTCAGTGCTTTGACGTGGTCGTTGGCTGGTCGGTGTTTTCGCATCTATCCGAACACTCGACGGCCGCCTGGCTTGAGGAATTGGCGCGGGTCACGCGCAAAGACGGCTATTGCGTCTTCTCCGCCTTCGGTGCTCGATTTCTCGATGATCTCGTCGCGCGCCATGCCGATCTGAAGGCGGGTCGAGAAATTCACTGGTACCATAAAGCCTGTCTCGATGCCGCCGGCGATATTCTCGAACATAAGCGGCGCTACGCTCGCGGTGAATTCGCGTGGCTCCCGCTAAGTCCCAACAGCCACTATGGCATGGCGACATTCCTGCACGAGAAAGCGCTGCTCAATATCATCTCAACGCGCCGCCTTCCGTTTGAGCTCATCGAATTCGATCGGGAAACCGTGAACATGGACGTATTCGTCCTGCACCGCCGGTGAGCTGGCGTCCAAAATAAAAGCCCGCCCCCGCGAGGGAGGCGGGCTTTGCCGGAGCAAGGTGCTTATTCCGCCGGCGCCGGCACTGTCGCCCCCGTGGCGACCGTGCGCGGCACGCGTATCCAGAAGAGCGAGATCACTGCCGAAATCAGCGCACACACCGCCAAAGCATAGAGACCGCCAGCGAAACTCCCGGTCATGTTCTTGGCCCAACCAACCAGCGTCGGGCCAAAGAAGCCGCCCAAATTGCCGAGCGAATTGATCCAGGCGATGCCCGCCGCGGCCGCCGTGCCGGTGAGCCACATCGAGGGGATAGACCAGAACGGCCCCTTGGTGCCGTAAAAGCCGATCGCCGCGATCGTCATCCCGACAACCGCCCACCACGTGCCGATCGTCAGCCCGGCGATGATCAAACCGACGGTCGAGATCACGCAGGTCCAGAAGAGGCTCCAACGGCGGTCACCGAGGCGATCCGAGATGCGTCCACACACGACCATGCTGATCGCGCCAGCCGCGTAGGGGATCATCGTCACCCAGCCGACCTCCATATTGCTGAGGCCGAGCTGCTTCACCATCTGCGGCAGGAACAGCAGCATGCCAAGGCTCGCCGTGACGATGCCGAGATAGTTGATCGACAGCAGCAGGACCCGCGGATCCCAGAACGACTGCCAAAAGCCCACATTGTGTTCCAAGGCGATCGCTCTCTGCTCCTGGGCGATGTCGGCCGCGAGGCATTGCTGCTGCTCGGCGGTCAGCCATTTCGCCTTTTCTGGCCGGTCGGTCATATAAAAGAAGACGACGACCCCGATCAGCACCGTCGGAACCGCCTCAAACAGGTACATGCACTGCCAGCCCTTGAGGCCCCAAAGGCCATCGAGGCTCAGCAGCGACGTCGATACCGGCGCACCGGCGGCAACCGCGATCGGCAGCGCCAACGTAAAGCCCGAATTGATCCGGGCCCGGTGATGTTTTGGGAACCAGTAGGTGAAATAAAGCACGAAGCCGGGGAACAAGCCGGCCTCGGCGAGGCCGAGCACGAAGCGCACGGCCATGAAGCTGTATGGGCCGGTACAGAACGCGGTCGCGCCGGAGATGATCCCCCAGGTCACCATGATCCGCGCGATCCACAGGCGCGCGCCGAGCTTTTCAAGAACGATGTTGCTCGGCACCTCGACCAGCACATAACCCCAGAAGAAAAACCCCGCCGCCATGCCGTAGGTGGCGGCGTCGAGGCCAAGGTCCTTGTTCATGGTCAATGCGGCGAAGCCGACATTGATCCGGTCGAGATAGCAGAAGAAATAGGTGAGCGCGGCGAACGGCAAAATGCGCAAGTAGACCTTGCGCATCGTCGCTCTTTCGATCGCAGTTTCCATCCTTGGTCCTCGGGATCGCGTAAGCTTCTTGTAAGCTATAAGCCAGCGATATTATCCCGGGAATCCATACCGCAGGTATGGGCTGCTAAGGCAGGTACCCATGCAATTAAGTCAATACTACTGATATTATCTCAAACCCTGCGACGTTTTTCATCAAGCGGTTAGGCGTCGCTACTCGGCCGCGACCGCACCTCCACGCCGCATCCGCCAGGCATCGAGGCTCCATGCGCCGGCGCCAAACGCGAAGACGTAGAGGAAGCCCCCGGTCAACCCCATGTTCTTGAGAAAATTGATCTCCTGAATGCGATCGGCGAGATTGAGGTGGGCGATCAGCGCGGTCGCGACGCACCAGATCGCGCAGACAAAACCGACCGGGCGGACGAACAGGCCGAAGAGGATCGCCAGGCCGCCGCCGAGCTCGACGATCACCGCCAGCACCCACCCTGCCTCGACCATCGGCAGATTATGACTGGCGAGCATTGCCTGCGTCGCCGCCGGCGCCATCAGCTTGCCCCAGCCGCCCAGGATGAACAGTAGGCTTAACAAGATGCGGCCGACCAAAGTCGCCGCGTTTTGGTTTCCGTGCATGGCTTCCTCCCTTTGCCATTCGGCCTGTTTCGGCCATATGAAAAAACGGGAGGCTGGGCGGAGCCCGCCTTCCTAGCGGATCGCCGCGGCTACTGCGGCGCCAAGGTCCTTTGTTCCAGCATTGCCGCCGAGATCGGGCGTGCGGGTGCCGCCATCTGCCAATACCTCAGCGATCGCGCGCTCGACAGCCTGCGCGGCGGCGCTCTCGCCAAAGTGATCGAGCATCATCGCCCCCGACCAGATCTGGCCGATCGGATTGGCGACCCCGCGCCCGGCGATATCGGGCGCCGAGCCGTGCACCGGCTCGAACATCGACGGGTAGTCGCGCTCCGGGTTGATGTTGGCCGACGGCGCGATGCCGATCGACCCGACGCAGGCCGGCCCCAGATCGGAGAGGATATCGCCGAACAGATTGGAGCCGACAACGACATCGAACCAATCCGGGTGGCGCACGAAATGCGCGGTCAGGATGTCGATGTGGTACTGATCGGTCGCAAAGCCTGGATATTCTTTGGCGATCGCCGCGAAGCGCTCGTCCCAATAGGGCATCGTATGGATGATGCCGTTGGACTTTGTCGCCGAGGTGACGTGCTTCTTGCGGCCTTTCGCCAGCTCGAACGCGTAGCGCATCACCCGGTCGCAGCCGCGCTTGGTGAACACCGCCTCCTGCATCGCCATCTCGTTCTCGGTGCCGGCGAAGAGCCGGCCGCCGATCGAGGAATATTCGCCCTCGTTATTCTCGCGCACGACATAGAAGTCGATGTCGCCTGGATTGCGGTTCTTCAGCGGACAGTCGACGCCGGCGAGCAGCCGGATCGGCCGCAGGTTGATGTATTGGTGAAACTCGCGGCGCAGCGGGATCAGGAGCCCCCAGAGCGAGATATGGTCGGGCACGCCGGGATAACCGACCGCGCCAAGGAACACGGAGTCATAGGGTTTGAGCTGCTCGATGCCGTCCTCCGGCATCATGCGGCCGGTCTTGGCGTAGGTTTCGCAGCTCCAGTCGAATTCCTTCCACTCGAATCCGAACCCATAGCGCCGCGCCGCGGCTTCCATCGCCATGATGCCTTCCGGCACCACTTCCTTGCCGATGCCGTCGCCAGCGATGACCGCAACCCGATACGTCTTTGGCATACACCCCTCGACTATTTGTCCATGTTCCAGATGTCAGTGTTGAGCATCCACTGACCGTTCACCTTTTGCCAGACGACGGCATATTTCAAGGCGCCATCCTGCGGCGTCGCGCCTTTGGTCTTGAAGGTGCAGGTGCCGATCTCTCGCGCGCCGCTGCGGCCGAGCGGCTTGACGTCGACCGCCGTGCATTTGACGTCGCTCAATTGCTGCATCGCCGCGCCCCAGAACTTCTGGATGTCGTCGCGGCCATGCGCCATCGGCGCGCCGGCGGGCAACACATAGGCGTCTTCGGTGTACATTGCCGCGACCGCGGCTGCATCGCCCTTGTTGAACGCGGCCCCCCACTGGTCCTCGAGTTTCTGGATAGCCGTCTTGCTTTGCGCCATCGCCGGCGCAACGCTTGCGAGAACGGCAACCGCTACAAACAGGCTTCGGCAAATCATGCGCGGCATGAGTGTTTCTCCCCATTTAGGCGCGCAATATTCACGCGCTTTCGCGTTATGGGCAACCGCCGATGTCGGGCCGATTCCGCCTAAGTCGCCCGCAGCGGATGCGCGTGATCGAGCGGGCCGTGGCCGCGGCCGAGGCCGGGCGCGGATGCGATCGCTTGCTGGACGTACTCACGGGCGCGTTCGACCGCGGCCGTCACTGCCATGCCTTGCGCGAGCCCGGCGGCGATCGCCGAAGCGAGCGTGCAGCCGGTGCCGTGCGTGTGCCGCGTATCGATGCGCGGGCTGGTCCACTCGTCAAAGCCGGCGCGGGTCGCCAGCACGTCATGGACCGTGTCGCCGTCGAGATGGCCGCCCTTGAGCAGCACCGCGCCGGGCCCAAGCGCCAGCAGCGCCAGCGCCGCCTCACGCATCGCGGCGACATTGCCGATCTTCCGGCCGCAGAGGATTTCGGCCTCGGGCAGGTTCGGGGTCAGCACCGAGGCGCGCGGTAGCAGCCGCGTTTTGAGCGCGTGGATGGCGTCGGGCTGGATCAGCGGGGCGCCGCCCTTTGCGACCATCACCGGGTCGAGCACCAGCGGGATCGAGGGCGCGCGCTCGGCGAGCACGGCGGCGACCGTGTCAATGACCGCCGCGTCATGCAGCATCCCCGTCTTGACCGCATCGGCGCCGATATCGTCGAGCACGACTTCCATCTGCTGGCGGATGAAGGCCGGATCGATCGGCAGCACGCCGTAAACGCCCTCGGTATTCTGCGCGGTCAGCGCGGTGATCGCCGTCGCCGCGAAAGCGTCGAGCATGGTGACGGCTTTGATGTCGGCTTGGATGCCCGCGCCGCCGCCGGAATCAGAGCCGGCGACGATAAGAACGCGCCCCCTCACTCCGCCGCCTGCACCGCCGCGCCGTTTTCCTCGGTGCCGCGCGAGACAGCGAGGATCGCCTCGCAAATATCGTCGACGACGCTGGCAAGCAGCGCCTCGTCCTCCCCCTGCGCCATGACGCGGATCAGCGGTTCGGTGCCGGACGGGCGGATAACGAGCCGCCCCGCCGCGCCGAGCCGCGCCTCGCCGGCGGTGATCGCCTGCTTGACGCGGCGGGCCTCCAACGGCCGACCCTCGCCAAAGCGCACGTTGCGCAAGAGTTGTGGCACCGGCGTGAACAGCCGGCAGACCTTGCTCGCGCGCTTGCCGGTCTCGACGATACGCGCCATGACCTGCAGCGCGGCGATGAGGCCGTCGCCGGTCGTCGCATAGTCGGAGAGGATGATGTGGCCCGACTGCTCGCCGCCGACATTGCAGCCAGTAGAGCGCATCTTCTCGACGACATAGCGGTCGCCCACGGCGGTGCGATGCATGCCGATGCCCTGCTCGCCGAGATAACGTTCGAGCCCAAGGTTCGACATCACCGTCGCGACCAACGCGCCGCCGGCGAGCTGTTGGGCATTGGCCAGCGAGGTGGTGATCAGCGCCATGACCTGGTCGCCATCGAGGATCACGCCGCGCTCGTCGACGACGATCAGCCGGTCGGCGTCGCCGTCGAGTGCGATGCCGATATCGGCGCGGCGCGCGAGCACTTCCTGCCGCATCTGCTCGGGCGACAGCGCGCCACATTCGCGATTGATATTGGTGCCGTCGGGCAACACGCCGACCGAGAATACCTCGGCGCCAAGCTCCCAAAACACCGTCGGCGCGACCTTGTAGGCGGCGCCATGCGCGCAATCGACCACCACCCGCATCCCGTCGAGGCGCAAACCCCGCGGGAAGCTCTGTTTGACAAATTCGATGTAGCGGCCGCCGGCGTCGTCGAGGCGCTTGGCGCGGCCGAGCTCGCCTGGGCCGGCGCGGCGCGATGGGCCCTTGTCGACGATCGCCTCGATCTTGCGCTCGAGTTCGTCCGACAGCTTGTAGCCGTCGCGGCCAAAGAGCTTGATGCCGTTATCGGCATATGGGTTGTGCGAGGCCGAGATCATCACGCCGATATCGGCGCGCAGGCTGCGCGTCAGCATCGCGATCGCGGGCGTCGGCAGTGGCCCGATCAGCATGACGTCCATGCCCATCGTGATGAACCCGGCGGTCAGCGCCGGCTCGAGCATATAGCCCGACAGCCGCGTGTCCTTGCCGATCACCACGAGATGTTTGTGCGTGCCGTTGCGGAAGCACTCGCCGACCGCCATCGCGATCCTGAGCGCCGTCTCCGGCGTCATCGGCTCGCTATTGGCGGTGCCGCGCACCCCATCGGTTCCGAAAAGCTTACGTGCCACTCGCGGCCCCCACCACGTCCCTCTGGCTGTTAATACAGCAAATCAACAGCCAACTTTCCAACTTTATCCGCCGGGCTGCGGTTCGGGCTCGGGGCCGATACCACTCTGCCGGCCTGACGGTGGCACGGAGCTGCGCCGGCCGGAACCGGAGCGCGGCTCATCGCTGGGCTGAACGGGACCAGTCGAGGACTCACGGACGATCCGCTCACCCTTGATAACGCGGCGGATTTCGTCGGAGGACAGCGTCTCGTATTCGAGGAGGCCGTGCGCCAGCGCGTGCAGCTCGTCGAGATGCGAGGTGAGGATTTCGCGGGCGCGCTTTTCGCCCTGCTCGACGATGCGGCGGATTTCGTCGTCGATGACCTTGGCTGTCGCGTCGGAGACGTTCTTGCGCTGCGTCACCGAGTGACCGAGGAAGACCTCCTCCTCGTTCTCGCTGTAGCGCAGCGGCCCCAGTTTCTCGCTAAAGCCGAACTCCGTGACCATGCGTCGGGCGAGGCTCGTCGCGCGCTTGATGTCATCGGAGGCGCCGGTCGTCACCTTTTCGGGGCCGAAGATCAGCTCCTCGGAGACGCGGCCGCCAAAGAGGCTCGCCAGCATTGCCTCGATTTCGAGTTTGGACTGCGAGTACTTGTCGCGCTCGGGCAGGAACATGGTGATACCGAGCGCGCGGCCGCGCGGGATGATCGTGACCTTGTGCAGCGGCTCGTGCCCTTCGAGATAGAGCATGCACAGCGCGTGGCCGGCCTCGTGGTAGGCGGTGAGGCGCTTTTCGTCCTCGGTCATCACCATCGAGCGCCGCTCGGCACCCATCATGACCTTGTCCTTGGCCTGCTCGAATTCGAGCATCGCCACCGAGCGCTTGCCGCGGCGCGCCGCCATCAACGCCGCCTCGTTGACGAGGTTAGCGAGGTCGGCGCCCGAGAAGCCGGGCGTGCCGCGCGCGATGATCTTCGGATCGACGTCCGAGGACAGCGGCACCTTGCGCATATGAACCTTGAGGATCTTCTCGCGGCCGAGGACGTCCGGATTGGGGACGACGACCTGCCGGTCAAAACGGCCCGGGCGCAGCAGCGCCGGGTCGAGCACGTCCGGCCGGTTGGTCGCGGCGATCAGGATCACGCCCTCATTGGCCTCGAAGCCGTCCATCTCGACGAGCAACTGATTGAGGGTCTGTTCGCGCTCGTCATTGCCGCCGCCAAGACCGGCGCCACGGTGCCGACCGACCGCGTCGATCTCGTCGATGAAGATGATGCACGGCGCGTTCTTCTTGCCCTGCTCGAACATGTCGCGCACCCGGCTCGCGCCGACGCCGACAAACATCTCGACAAAGTCCGAGCCGGAGATCGTAAAGAACGGCACGTTGGCCTCGCCGGCGATGGCGCGGGCGAGCAGCGTCTTACCGGTGCCGGGCGGGCCGACGAGCAACACGCCTTTCGGAATCTTGCCGCCAAGGCGTTGGAATTTCTGCGGGTCCTTCAGGTACTCGACGATTTCCTCGAGCTCCTGCTTGGCCTCGTCTATGCCGGCGACATCCTCGAAGGTGATGCGGCCGACCTTCTCGGTCAAAAGGCGCGCGCGGGATTTACCAAAACCCATCGCCCGGCCGCCGCCGCCCTGCATCTGGCGCATGAAGAATATCCATACGCCGATCAAGAGCAGCATCGGGAACCACGACACCAGGATGCCAAACAGCGATGGCACATTTTCGTCGAGCGGCGCGGCGGTGATGCGCACGCCCTTGTCCATCAGCTTGTTCACGAGGCTCGGGTCGTTCGGCGAGTAGGTCGTGAACGCGCGCCCATCGCTGAAATGGCCGGTGATGTTGCTGCCCTGAATGGTGACATCGGTCACCTGACCGCGATTGACGTCGGTCACAAAATCCGAGAAAGCGAGCGTCGACTGCGGCCCGTGGTTCGACGACGTCTGGAAGAGATTAAACAACGCGACAAGCAGCAGCCCGATCACGATCCAAAGGGCGAGATTCTTGCCGAAATTGTTCACGCTGCGGCCTTTCCTTACAACGGTGCCGCGGAAGGCTGGCACGCGACGATTCCGCCGCCACAAAAAGATAAGATGCCTTTGCGATTAAACAACTGTAAAGCCTGAGCTGAGTAACGAAACCGACGGCCGAAAGAGTAACGTCGCCGTGCACTCATTCGTTGCGCGCCGCCAGCAAAGATGCGGCACCGCCGCGACGCCGTTCGCGTCGCGGATCGCGGGCAACTCCGGATAGACAAGGCGCGGCAACGGGTTGTCATCGGCGATCGCCTCTTTTTTGGACAACCCCGCGCCGTCGGCGCCGAGCGCCCCCACCGTCACAGATCGCGATGCGGCGATGGGCAGGGTTGCAAGAAATCGACGATCCCACAGCGCCGAGTCGCCCGGCGCGAGCGTCAGCGGCGGCGCGACACGGGCCGTCTCGCGCAGCGCCAGCACACGGCCACGCCACGGAACGAAGCGGCAGCCGCCGAGCGTACGCGCTCGGCGCGGCGCCTCAGAAAAGGCTTCGCGCAAGCGCCGCAACCGTTCGCGGCGAACCGGGTAGGCCGCGCCGCCAAGCACCATGACGACCCGGCCGAGCGCCCGGTCGCCGAGTTCGCCCGCCGCCGCGATTGGCGCCGGGTCGATCAACGCAAAGCCGGCAGGGTGCAAGGTCACGGCTCGCGCCAACAGCGTCGCCAACTCGCGCTCTCGCGCGATGCGGCCGGCGGCATTGTCGACGATCCCCGCGATCGCCGCCTCGGTGTCGTGTCGATTGCTCTGCATCCGGACTCGCGACCGCTCAAACGCGGGGTTGCGGTTGCTCGGGTCTTGCAGATAGTCCTGGCACTCCGCGTCTAGAAAAGCGACGAGGCGCGCCTTCGGCAGGCCGAGCAACGGGCGCACCAGGCGAACATGCGGCAGCTCGCGCACCGCCGGCATGCCGGCCAGCCCGTCTACGCCGCTCCTGGCGCGGCGGCGGATCGCGTAGGTCTCGGCCTGGTCGTCGCGATGATGCGCAGTCAGGAGATGCAGGCAGCCCTGCTCGGCGCACCACCCGGCCAGGAGGCGGTAGCGAGCCTCGCGCGCTGCCTCCTGGATGCCGGTCGCGGGCTTGTCGCCGGTCCAGACCAGCGTCGCGTGGCGAATGCCGCGGGCCTCGAGCCATGCCGCGACCTGCGCCGCCTCGGCGGCGCTTTCGGGCCGGAGACGATGATCGACCGTAAGCCCCCACACCGCACCCCCGCGCTGCCGCGCCCAGCGGTCGGCCAGGATGACCAGCGCCATGCTGTCGGGGCCGCCCGAGACGCCGACCGCCAGTAAGGGACGCGGCTCAAAGCCGCCGATCGCGGCCAGCACCGCATCGAGTTCCCGGAGGGTCAGCGGCTCAGCCGCAGCCAATGCGCTTCTTCTCCGCCGTGGCGCGCTGGCGGATCGCCGGCGACGGGTTGGGGAATGCCTGATCGAGCTGCTCCAGCGCCAGGCACGCATTCTTCTTCTGGTCGGCCTTCGCGAGCGACAGGCCAAGATAGAGCAGATCGTCCTCCGCTTTCGCCCCCTTCGGAAAACGCTTGTAGCCCTCAGCAAAGGCGGCCGCGGCCTCGGGGAATTTGTTGCGCGCAAAAAAGGTCTGACCCAGCCAGTACTGCGCGTTGCCAGCGAGCGGGTCGTTGGGATGGGCGTCGATAAAGGCCCGCAACGCGGCCTCCGCGCCGGGATAATCGGACTGCTTCAACAGACCGAATGCATGGTTGAACTGCTCGGTGGTCGTGCCGCCGCCGGGCTGCGGCTCCGCGCTCGCGGGTGCGGCGCCGCCGGACGGCCGCGCCGGCGCGATTCCCGGCGGCGACAAGGTGCCGAAGACTGGGTTGAGGCCGCCACCGGAAGGTGGCGGCACGACGGTTCCGGGCGGCACCGCGGACGGCGCGCCAGCGGCCCGCGTCCCATCGCCGGACGACCGCGGCGGCGCCGCGGAAGCCGTAGCGCCATTGCCACCCGACAGCTGGTCGAACCGCACGCTGAAGTCGGAGTTGATCTGCTCGATCCGCTGTTTCAGCTGTTCGAGGCCATTGCCGATCTGCTCGACCCTGCCAGTCAGCTCGCGCATCTGGGCTTCGACCTGCTCCATGCGGACTTCGAGATCGGCCGCCGTTGACCCACCGGGCGCGCCGCCCGCCGCCGGAGCGCTCGGCGCGCCGCGATAGACCTGGCGCTGCAGCATGTTGAGGTCGCGCTCGATGCGATCGAGACGCTCCGACTGATCCTGCGGCTGCATCTGCGCCGGGGCCATTACCGGAACCGTCACCGCCGCGAGCACCGCGCCACAACGCAGCCACCACGCCATCGAGTACCAGGTTACGCACCGAGACATTAGTCGAGGCCTCGCATCATCGGCGGACGGCCTGACCCATCAAGCTGGTGCGCCGGCGGCGGCGCCCAACACCGCAACCCGGACGCGAGCATGTTCGACGCCGTCCGGTTTGCGGTTTAGCTCCGATTTTAGGCAAAACGAGGGCGCCGTGCGGTGTGAAGCCCAGGCGCCCTCGAATTTCTGGCTCAGCCGCCGTTGACCATCGTGATGCCAACGCGGTTCTGCGCGTAGCCGGCCTCATCCGAGCCGACGACGATCGGCCGATCCTTGCCATAGCTGATCGTCTGGATGCGCCCCGACGGAATCCCAAGCGCCACCAGCACCTTCTTGACCGCCTGGGCACGACGCTCGCCGAGCGCGAGGTTGTATTCTCGCGTGCCGCGCTCGTCGCAATGCCCTTCGATGGTGATCGTCACCTGGGGATAGCGCTGCAGCCACTGCGCCTGGCGCTGAAGGATCTGCTGGCCTTCCGACGAAATCGTCGACTGGTCGTAGGCGAAGAAGACGCGGTCGCCCGCCGACGCGGCGAGGTCCTGCTGCGACCCCGGCCCATAGCCGCCGGCCGGCCCACCGGGCCCACCCATCGGGCCGCCGGTCGTCGCCGGAGGCGGATTGTTGCTGCAAGCAGCGAGCAGGAGAACCGCGGCCGCCAGGCCAATCATTCTTATCTTCATCGAAAAACTCCCTGAGCCGTTCGGCGGTGACATCCCGCAAAGGGATGGGTGCCCCCTTAAGCGCCCTCGTTTACAGCGAAAATCGAAACTTCAAGGCGCAAAATCGGGCGAAATATACCCCCATATGCTAGCGAAGCAAGGGCGACCAGGCCGGATCGGAAGCGTCGCCCGCTGTCGGCACCTCGCGCTTGTTCGACCCTGTCAGATCAATCGTAAAGAGGCGCGACGAGCCGCCGTGCCCGCTCCTGTCGCTCGCCGTCTGGCGGAAATACATCATCACCCGTCCGTTGGGCGCCCAGGTGGGTCCTTCGACCAGAAAATCCTGGGTCAAGAGCCGCTCACCCGAGCCGTCAGGATGCATCACGCCGATAAAGAATGTGCCGCCGTCGATCTTGGTGAAGGCGATCAAGTCGCCACGCGGCGACCATACCGGCGTCGCGTATTTGCCCGAGCCGAAGCTGATCCGCTGGCCCCCACCGCCATCGGCGCCCATCACATAAAGCTGCTGCGATCCCCCGCGGTCGGAGTTGAACGCGATCTTGGTCCCGTCCGGCGAGAAGCACGGCGAGGTATCGATCGCCGCACCGTCCGAGAGCCGCGTCAGGTGATGGGTGCGCAGGTCAAGCGTGTAGATATTGCTCGCCTCGCCCTCGGTCTTGCTGAGCACGACCCGATTGCCGTCGGGCGAGAAGCGCGGGGCGAAGGTCATGCCGGAGAAGTCGCCAATCGACTCCTGCTGCCCGGTGTCGATGTTGTAGAGGAACACGCGCGGCGTGCCGGCGGCGTAGGAGAGATAGGTGATCTCCTGCACCGAGGGCGAGAAGCGCGGGGTCAGCACCAGCGAGCGTCCATCGGTCAGATACTGGTTGTTGGCGCCGTCCTGATCCATGATCGCGAGGCGCTTGACCCGCATCTGCGCCGGACCCGACTCCGCGATATAGACGATGCGCGTATCGAAATAGCCGTCCTCGCCGGTGATCCGCTTGTAGATCTCGTCGGCGATGATGTGCGCGATGCGCCGCCAGTTTTGCTGCGTCGTGGTGTAGGCGAAACCGGCGAGCTGCTGCTCGGCGAAGACGTCCCACAGACGGAACTCGACACGCGCCTTGCCGTCGGGCTGGGTCTGAACCTGTCCGCCGACGAGCGCCTGCGCGTTGATCTGCCGCCACGCGCCGAATTGCGGCGACTGCCCGTTGGTCACGTCCTGCAGGAAGCTGTGCGGGTCGAGCGGCTGGAACAGGCCCGAGCTCTGCAGGTCGTTCGCGACGACGCCGGTGATCTGCTGCCCGAGCTGGCCGTTGGGGCCCTCGCCGCCAAAAGGCGGGATGGCGATCGGCAGAGGCTGCGATTGGCCGTGCGTGATATCGATATGCAGCTCGGCCCGCGCCGCGATCGGCACCAGCAGCGGTGCGGTCAGCGCCAATGTCCCGAAGGCTCTACGCGATACGTTCATTGGATGTCCTTTGGGCTGAAATCGACATCGAGGTCTTTCCATGTGTCGTATTTGTCGGGCGGCAGCTTCAGCGGCGTGCATTGCGGGTTGAAGAAGGCACGCCGCGCACTCTCCGCCGCCGCGCGCCACACGGGATCATTCATCCGCCCCTGATCGACGATCGTCGCCTGGGTAACAGTGCCGTCGGGCTGCACCTGGGCCTTGATCTCGACAACGAGATCCTTGGCGTCGCGCGCTCCGGCATTGATGTTCCAGCAACGCGCGATCTGCTCGCGTACGAGATCCATCTCGCTGGCGCTAAGCTGGCTGCCGAGCGGAGCACGCGGTTGTGACGAAGGCGGCGCCGCGGCCGCGACCTGCGTGCGCTGCGGCTTCGCGTTCGGGTCGGGCTGAACCGGATTTTTCTCGAGATTCTTCAGCAACGAGTCGAACGCCTGGGCGTCCTGCTGCTTGTCGGGGTTGGCCTTCGGCTGCGGCTGGGTGGGCTGCTTCGGCTGGGTCTTCGCCACGTTCTTCAGCATCTGGTCGAAGGCCTGAGCTTCCTGCTTGCGATCCGGCTGCGGTTTTTGCTGAGGCTTTGGCGGCGCCGGCGCGGGGGTTTGCGCTTCGGCCGGCTTGGGCGGCGGCGGGGGCGGCGGCGCCTCGGTCTTGGCCTGCGCCGGCGAAGGTGTCGGCGGCGGCGGCGCCTCGGCGGAGGGCGGCGCGGCCGGGGTCGGCGGCGGTGGCTCGGGTTTGGGCTGCGGCACCGGCGCGGGCGCAGCCTGCACCGGGATGTCCGGCTTGGCGTTCGGGCGCGGCATGTTCGGATTGGGATGCGTCGCGCGGGTCTCGGGGGCGAGGTTCACCAACTCGACCGCGATCGGCTGATCCTCCGGTACCTGCGGCCGGAACAGCGTCGGCAGGCCGATGATGATCGCCGCGAGGATCAAGCTGTGCATGACCGCCGATGCGGCGATCCCGCCCGGCATCACATCGCGCGTCTCCGACGCGACCGCGAGATCGTGGTCGTCGAGCACCACGACGCTCATCGCGGGCGGTCCGCTATCGTGAGGCCGGGAGTCATATCATCGACCCGTCTATCGACCTGTCATCGACCCGGGGCGCGGGTCAGCGCCCTTCCGGGCGCGCCGGCGCCGCGGGTGTTGCCGGCGTCGAGGGCGCCGCGGGCGTCATTTGCAACGGCTGCGGCGGCGGAGCCTGTCCGCCCTTGGGCGCCTCGGCGACCAGCGAAACCTTGTGGAACCCGGCATTGCTGATGAGACTCATGATCTCCAGCACCTTGCCGTAATTGATATCCTTGTCACCGCGCACGTAGAGCACCGCGTCGGGATTGCTGTTGGTGACCGCCTGCAACTTCGCGACCAGCTGGTCCTGCGGGATGCTGTTGTCCTGAACGAAGATTTCGCCTTCCTTGTTGACGGTGATCACCGTCGGCTCTTTTGGCTCGTTGATCGGCGGCGCCTGGGTTTGCGGCAGATCGACCGGGACGCCGACCGTCAACAGCGGCGCCGTCACCATGAAGACGACGAGCAGCACGAGCATGACATCGACGAGCGGCGTCACGTTGATGTCGGCCATCGGCCGGTAACGCGAACTCGACCGGCCGCCCCTGCCGTTGCTGACGCTGACCGCCATCTGCTACGGCCTCTCGTCCAGTTGGCGCGAGAGGATGGCGCTAAATTCCGAGGCGAACGCCTCGAGCCGACCCGCATAGCGCGAAAAATCGCTCGACAGCTTGTTGTAGGCGATGACCGCGGGGATCGCCGCGACAAGGCCGAGCGCCGTGGCGAATAGCGATTCGGCGATGCCCGGCGCGACCACGGCGAGGCTCGTGTTCTTCGATGCGGCGATCGACTGGAAGCTGTCCATGATGCCCCAGACCGTACCGAAGAGGCCGACAAACGGCGCGGTCGAGCCGACCGTGGCGAGGTAGGCCATGAAGCGCTCAGCGCGATCCATCTCGCGGCCGACGGTCACGTTCATCACCCGCTCGATACGCTGCTGCAGGCTGGCGCGCATGTTGGGCGTGCCGAGCAAGCCCTTGGCGGCGCTGCGCCGCCATTCGCGCATCGCCGCGGCGAAGACGGCGCTCATCGGATCGACCGGGCGCTGGCCGACGCGGTCGAACAGATCGTCGAGCGAGCCGCCCGACCAGAAGGTCTCCTCAAAGCTCGCCGCCGATTGGCGCAAGCGGCGCAGCCGCATGAACTTGTCGAAGATCACCGCCCACGACCAGAACGAGGCCAGCAGCAGCAGCAGCAGCACCAGTTTGACGATGATGTCGGCTTGTCCGACCAGATCGACGATCGAGAGAGAGTGGGACACGGCGCCGGGAAGCTGAGAGGTTTCAACGGGCATTATTGGCAAGCCTTTATGGCGTCAATCGGGCAGGAAACATGAAGATAAGGCACAACTATGGCGCGTGAGGCGCTTCGCTCGTGAGCGCGGCGCGCAACGCGCTGGGCAATCGGCGAGGCCGGCCGTCGCGGCCGACGCAGGCGACGAGCACGGCGAGGTCGGCAAGCAGCTCTTCGCCACGGCGGATGCGCTGGCCCAGGCTGAGGGTGGCGGCACCGACATCGACCAGCGTCGTGTCGACGACCAGCGCATCCTCGAGCCGCGCCGGCAGGAGGTACTCGACCAAACAGCGCCGCACGGCAAAGCCGACCCCATCCGTCGCGGCGAGCTGGCGGTGCGGGAAGCCCATGCTGCGCAGCATCTCGCTGCGCCCGCGCTCGGCGAATTTGAGGTAGTTGGCGTGATAGACCATGCCGGCGGCGTCGGTGTCCTCGTAATAGACGCGCAGCGGGAAGCTGTGGCTGAAGCCGTGATGGAAACCGACACTCACGGCACCTCATCCTCGGCCGGAGCGAGCGGGGTCAGCAGATCGAACTGGCCGGGCACGCTCACCGGCACCGGCAGGTCGAGATGGCGAAAGGCGATCTCGGTCAGCATGCGGCCGCGCGGCGTGCGTTGAACAAAGCCCTCCTGCACCAGATACGGTTCGATGACCTCCTCGATCACGTCGCGCTGGTCGCCGAGCGCCGCGGCCATCGTCTCGACCCCAACCGGGCCGCCGCCATAATTCTGCGCGATGCATTTGAGGTAGCGCCGGTCCATGCCGTCGAGCCCGCGGTGATCGACGTCGAGCCGCGACAGCGCTTTGTCGGCGGCGGCGGCATCGACCGAAGGCCAATCCTGCACCGCCGCGAAATCGCGGATGCGGCGCAGGAGGCGCATCGCGACGCGCGGCGTGCCGCGTGCCCGGCGGGCGATCTCCGCGGCGCCGTCAGGCTCCAATGCGAAGGCCAGCACGCGGGCGCCACGGGCGACGATCCGCGCCAGCTCTGCCGGCTCGTAGAACTGGAGGCGCAGCGGGATGCCGAAGCGCTCGCGCAGCGGCCGGGTGATAAGGCCCGAGCGGGTCGTCGCCCCGACCAACGTGAAGGGCGGCAGGTCGATACGCACCGAGCGCGCGCCCGGCCCCTCGCCGATAATCAGGTCGAGCTGAAAATCCTCCATCGCAGGGTAGAGGATTTCCTCGACCGCCGGCAGCAGCCGGTGGATTTCGTCGATGAACAGCACGTCGCGCGGCTGCAAATTGGTCAGCACCGAAGCCAGATCGCCGGCGCGCTGGATCACCGGGCCGGACGTGGCGCGGAACCCGACCCCGAGTTCGCGCGCGACGATCTGCGCCAAGGTGGTCTTGCCCAGCCCCGGCGGCCCCGAAAACAGCACATGGTCG
>Ga0210398_10000742_pt1 | contig 35923 bp, 36 predicted proteins | sample IncBWC4OmetaG_FD_161047 | JGI IMG/M metagenome (GOLD analysis project Ga0210398, IMG submission 161047) | Forest soil microbial communities from Barre Woods Harvard Forest LTER site, Petersham, Massachusetts, United States - Inc-BW-C-4-O | ecosystem: Environmental > Terrestrial > Soil >... | reverse complement strand
CTTGTCATTGCTTGCACCGAACACCATATGCTCTTTTAAAGAGTTAAATGAGAAATTGTACCTTCTCAGCTGACGTTCGGGGCGTGTTGTCGGCAATCCGGAAATTATCCTGCCATCGGCAAAGGGGGTTCCGGACAACATCGACGCGGGACGTGGACGGGACTGAGGCCGGGTGCTGCGGACGGCGGGAGGGTGAAGGACTGGCATTGCGATGCGGAGTTAATCGACTATAAAAAGCTCAGGCTTGAATTCGGCGCAACGTGGGCGCAGACCCGCCCGTATAGACGCACCGGCGATCACGGACGCCCGCGATCACGCAGCGGCATTGATGCATCGGAAAGCGTAGTCTCGGTCTGTCAATGCTGTAACGGTCTGGGCTGCGCATTGAGCAGGAGCAGGGCGAAGGTCATTGCTGTGCCCGCTGCCCCTTGAGAGCGCGTTCAAGATTCTCCGTGCGTTGCTTTCATCGCTGCGATGGAACTGCCGTAAACCGCTTTTTTCCAGGGTGTGAAGCTGAACGCGCAGCAGTGACATCCCCTGACTGAGATCGTCGGCTTCGGGCTGACCATTCTTGGCGCGAATGGCTTGGGTTTCAGTGAGCATCGCAACCGTCTGTTTCAACCCTTCTAATTTCTTTTGCAGGTCAGGTTTCTACTTATCCTCCCTCTTGTCCATCGCATTTCGTTGTCGTTGCGTGAGATTTTCTAAGCGCAAATTTGCCGTATCGTAGCGCCACATTGCCGGTTGATTTCATGAGCCGGTCGAGTTGATTCTCGATGCGGTTGTTCAGTTCCCACAGTGCTGACGTGAACCTCTTGAAAAACGGGGTTCTAGGTAACTTGCAGATGGCCCTTGATGCGGCGTCAGTTGGTGCAATCTCGTCCGATGCACCATCAAGGACGGGATTAGTACCTATATGTCGGTATTGCGGAAGTGATGTATTGGGAGAGAGTGACCGGCAACTCGGCAATTACCAGTTAATCAACAGGGCGGGACACCGGCGGCGCCTTGCTTTCTTCGTTGCCCTCAAGCTTCTGTTGGCAACATAACAGCGCTCTGGCCAGCACCCTCGACTCCGCCGGGAACGCGCATCTTAACCCCCAAAGCCAGGCACCCATTGCCGCAATCATTTTGTATTCTGCTGGTTAGAGCTTTTCGCCGAAATAAGTCCTCGAATGTCGGCTAGTGTGTAGCCATATCCTTACTTTCGGAGTTGGCATCTCCCGGGAGCACATCAGCATTGCTCCAGCATGCATCGCGTTTTGCGCAGCGCGGCACACCCACCGACGATGAGTTTCCGGCCGATTCGCCCGCCAAATTCACGTCTTTAGGTGGAGTGAGTCACCGAGCAGATTGCCTCTTGAGCCCACATTCACGGTATGATGCGCCCGTGGTCCATCGGTCTTTCATGGGAGCCATCAAATGCAGCGATGCCGTCTGAACCCGCTGACCTCTTTTGCCCTTTCCTTGGCGATTGCTTTCTTTTCTGGCCATCTACTGGCGCAGACCTCGCCGATGACTCCGGACATTCCCCCGAAATTCACGCCTCCGGAGACGGATTACAACTATGTCAAGCGAATTGCAATGGTCTCGATGCGGGACGGTATAAAACTCTACACCGTCATTGTGATTCCCAAGGGGGCGTCACATGCTCCCATCCTGCTGACGCGAACGCCGTACGATGCGGCAAGTCGCGCTTATCGGAACGAGTCGCCGTACATGCTGGACACGCTGCCCGAGGGCGACGATGTTTTCGTCAAGGCGGGATATATCCGCGTCTTTCAGGATGTGCGCGGCAAGTACGGCTCCGAAGGCGAGTACGTCATGACGCCCCCGCCGACCGGACCGCTGAATCCCTCCGGACCGAACGACACGAAGGACGCATGGGACACAATCGACTGGCTGGTAAAAAATGTGCCGGAGTCGAATGGCAAGGTAGGGATGCTCGGCTCGTCCTACGAAGGTTTCACGGTGGTGATGGCGCTGATCGATCCGCATTCTGCGCTGAAGGTCGCCGCGCCGGAGAGCCCGATGGTCGACGGATGGATGGGCGACGACTGGTTCCATTACGGCGCGTTCCGGCAGATCAATCTTGACTACTTTACCGAGCAGACTACGGCCAGGGGCAGCGGCCCGGCGATCCCGCGCCTCGCCTACGACGACTACGCGAACTTTCTTCAGCAGGGCTCGGCCGGAGATTTCGCGCGTTACGGAGGGCTGGAGCAGCTTCCCTTCTGGCGCAAGATCGAGGAGAATCCTGCGTACGATGCCTTTTGGCAGGAGCAAGCACTGGACAAGATTATGGCCAAGACTCCGCTGAAGGTGCCCGTGATGTGGCTGCAGGGATTGTGGGATCAGGAAGACATGTGGGGCGCGATCCACTGCTACGAGGCCGTGGAGCCTAAAGACAAAAATAACGACGCGAACTATCTGGTCATGGGCCCGTGGCGGCACAGCCAGGTGAACTACGAGGGATACTCGCTCGGGGCGCTCCGCTGGGATGGAAACACCGCCCTGCAGTTCCGCCGCGACGTTCTGCTGCCGTTTTTCAATCAGTATCTGCTGGACGGTGCACCCAAAGCCAATACGCCTCCGGTCTTCATCTACAACACGGGAGAGAACCACTGGGATCGTCTCGACTCCTGGCCGCTGAGTTGCGATAAGGGCTGCGCGAACGAGGCGAAACCCCTGTATCTGTTGGCCCAGGGCAAGCTGTCGTTCTCCGCGCCCGACGCACAAACCACGAAGTATGACGAGTATGTCTCCGACCCTGCAAAGCCGGTGCCGTTCTCCCCGCGTCCCTTCTATGAAGCTGACGAGGACGCATGGCGAACTTGGCTCGTGAGAGATCAGCGGTTTGTGGATGGACGGCAGGACGTGCTGACTTATGAGACCGACCCGCTCTCGAAGCCCATCCGCGTAAGCGGACGGCCGGAAGTGAATCTGGTTGCTTCAACCAGCGGCACTGACAGCGACTGGGTGGTGAAGCTGATTGACGTCTTTCCCCCCACGGTGCCCTCCAACCCCACGATGGGTGGATATGAGCTGCCGATCTCACTGGACATCTTCCGAGGACGATATCGCACAAGCTTCGACCACCCGGAGGCAGTCACGCCCGACAAGCCGCTGCTGTACCAGTTCGGACTGCCGACCGTGAACCACGTCTTTCTGCCGGGGCACCGCATCATGGTGCAGGTGCAGTCCACTCTGTTCCCGCTGTACGACCGGAATCCGCAGACCTTCGTTCCCAATATATTCAACGCTAGATCTGCGGATTACCGCGGCGCGACGCAGCGGATCTGGCATACGCAAGGCGATGCAAGCTTTATCAGTCTTCCGATTGCGTCGGCCCAGTGAGGAATCGAAGTAGCCACAAAGAGCTTGCTGCCATGGTGCCGTCGCAGGAGCCGATCATGCGCCGCGGAGACCAATCTAGTAGCACGAGAGGTGATGGGGAAAAGTAAGTGCGTCGATTCGTTTTGTGTCTGCGATAACGGCCCTGTTGGCAGTAGCTGAACAGGAAGCAAAGCGACTGGTGAGGGTGGTGGATTATTACTGGAAACGAAGCGGCATTCAAGCTTTCTCTTGCGGGCGGAGGTGGGTATGGAAAGCGTCGGCGATCCCTGAAGCACAATCGACAAAGAAATCGCAGCCTTCGATGCTGAGCCGGAAACGGCTTTCGCCGAATCGACAATCCGTGAGCTGATTTCTACCTACCCCGACAATCAGGACGTCCGGCACATCCTCGTGAAGGCCATCACGATCAACGCCCTCTATTATGCGAGGGTTCTCGATATGGACACACAGCCCCTTTCGATCCATTTGAAAACAATCGACGAATTGGACACGAGATTGGGGCAAGGGACTCCGGATGTCGTCGATGCGATTTGGAAATCTCAAGGAACAAGGCGTAAATATCTTTCCTTCGCTACAAAGTTCTGCAGTTGGCATAACCAGGAAGCCTACGCGATCTACGATCTCAATATATGGGAAGCGCTTGTCGCGTACAGAGCGAAAGACGAACGATTCGCTTTTCGGAATTCGGAGTGTAACGATTACGCCGGATTTCTCGCAATCGTGAGGAGGTTTCGGAAATCCTACGGTCTTGAGGACTATTCGCTGAAGAGTATCGACAAATTGCTGTGGCGAGTGGGAGGCCGGGCTATTGCGGAACGCGGGAAGGCGCGGCCTGAGGCTCCTGAAGCCGTTTGATTCCTCCGATATTATTGGAGCTTTCGCCAAATCTCTGAGGACCACCACGTTTGCAAATCTTACAGTCCGCGCTCCGTACTGATCTTTCAACTAACGATCACGCCAAGAGCGGTACCATTAAAATCGAGTCGAAAGGAAGAAATGGCTATCGTGACAAAAGCGGAGTTGACGGAAAGGTCTGCTCAACCTGCCATCGCTGGAAACCTCTCGATGACTTTCCAAGAGATCGGACTCACGGCCCACTTCAGGGCGTCCGGCACTGCCGCTGTAAAGCATGCAGAGCGACGTACCTTCTTGGTTGCCGAGTGCTGGACATCTCTTTGTGCGATACTGCTGGCACCCGCGTGACAGGCGGGTGTTATATGGCAAACGCTAGGGCGAGACACAACCTGAAAGCGCTTCCAACATCACCATCCCTTGCGCAAACCCTGCCCAGCGATGCAGTGCTCGATGCGTTGAAGATGATTCTTCTCGGCGCACCCCTGAACGATGTTCTGACGACCATCACCCGCCTGATCGAAGCTCATAGTACAGGAATGCTGTGCTCGATTTTCCTGCTTGACGAAGACGGCTTGCACCTGCGCTATGGCGTCGCCACGAGCCTGCCAGAAGCGTATCGTGCAGCGACTGATGGATGTTGCATTGGTCCGAATGCCGGATCATGCGGCTCAGCCGCTTACCTTCGTCAGCCTGTCTTCGTCTCTGACATTGCTTCTGACCCGCGATGGGTGAAGTTTAGAGACTCTGCTCTACAGAGCGGACTGCGCGCTGCCTGGTCAACTCCCATCATGTCGCACGACGGGAAAGTGTTGGGGACCTTTGGCATGTACTACCGGGAAGTTCGACACCCCGGACCGGGCGAAATTCAGTTGATCGATCACGCCAGTCGCATCGCCGGAATTGCGATTGAGCGCGAATCGATCGCAGACGTCCTTGACAAGGGCATTCGAACAGATCGAGAAATCGGAAGCTCAACTTCGACATATTGTTGATGCCATACCCCAGATGATCGCGGTTCTGAATCCGGATGGCACTGCTCTTTATGTGAACCAGACCATGCTCGATTACACGGGTCTCACGATCGAAGAGGTCATGGCCGCGGATTTTCGAGTTCTCGTCTTTCATCCAGAGGATGTCACGCGCTTTCGAGACGAGAGCGTAAGTTCTTTTTCGCGCGACGTGCCATTTGAGAACGAAAAGCGAATCTTGCGCAAGGATGGACAATACCGGTGGTTCCTTATGCATTTCAACCCGCTTCGTGACGAACAGGGGCGTGTGATTCGTTGGTACGCGACAGCAACTGACATCGACGATCGAGTCCGAACTGAAGAAAGGACACGCAACGAAAACCTGGCATTGCGAGAGCAGATCGATCGTAACTCGATGTTTGAGGACATAGTCGGCTCCTCGGACGTGTTGCAAAAAGTGCTCCGCCAAGTCCGCAAGGTGGCACCTTCAGAGTCCACAATTCTGATACTGGGCGAAACCGGTACGGGAAAGGAGTTGATTGCGCGCGCCATCCACAAGCGATCGAACCGCGCCGATCGGGCTTTTATTGGTGTGAATTGCGCCGCAATCCCACCATCGTTGATTGCTTCGGAGCTCTTCGGTCACGAGAAAGGCGCCTTCACCGGTGCCACACAACGGCGCCTGGGGCGTTTCGAATCGGCGAATGGCGGGACGATTTTCCTAGACGAAGTCGGCGACTTACCTCCAGAGGTCCAAATCGCACTGTTACGAGTCTGCAAGAACGTGAAATCGAACGCGTCGGCAGTGACAGGCCAATTCCAGTTGACGTGAGAGTGCTGGCAGCTACCCATCATGATTTGAACGCACTCGTGGCTGGGGGCAAGTTTCGCCAAGACCTTTTATACAGACTGAATGTCGTCCCCATTGAGATGCCCTCGTTGCGTGGGCGCACAGCTGACATTCCTTTGCTTGTCGAGTACTTTATTGATCGCTTCGGAAAGAAGGCGGGAAAGAAGTTCAAAACCGTCAATCGAAAAACTCTCCAACTTTTCCAAGCGTATGGCTGGCCGGGTAACGTTCGCGAACTGCAAAACGTGATTGAGCGGGCCGTTATCCTGAGCGACGGCGATACTTTTTCTGTGGACGAGACATGGCTCAAGCGGGAACCGCCCCAAGTCGCTAGCCCAACAGTCGCACTCAATGATGCTCTGCTTGGGCAAGAGAAGGGAATGATTGAAGCCGCGCTGGCAGCGAGCCATGGCCGAATCTCAGGGCCAATCGGCGCGGCCGCCAAACTAGGGCTTCCGACGCGGACCCTAGACTCAAAAATCAAGCGCTTGGGAATCAACAAATTTCGGTTCAAAGTTCAACAGTCCAGCTGATTCGATCGCGGCAAATCCGTTAATCGACGGCGCGTTTTCCTCACCATACAGGAATTCCTCAAAATTCAGGATAGGCAGCAATTCTAAGCCACGATTCCTCAACGAATTGTGAATGGCCTAGCAGTTGCATTTGTACGATCGCGCTTTGGAGCCGGAAATCCATGACGCTGAGGATTGAACGGATTTCTGCTAAGGGCGAAACGCGGATTCGGCTGAGCGGGGAGTTTCGATCCGAGCACGTTGATCAGGTGAAGACTGAAATCGAGCGCGGCGGACCACGACTAGCTTTGGATTTGGAGGAGGTGGATCTCGTGGATGTCGAAGGCATTCGCTTCCTCAACGCGTGTGAGGTGGAGGGAATCTTAGCGCTGCATTGTTCGCCTTATATCAGGGAGTGGATGTTCCGGGAACGAGATCGGCCAAAAGCACGCACTAATAAACGTAAGAAGTGACGGCTCCTTTGGGGGATGAAGATGGCAAGCACGTATAGGGCAGTGGAAGTGTCAACACCGGGCGTACTTCGTGTTGTCGAGCGGCCGATTTCGAAGCCGGCAGCTGGTCAGGTGCGCCTCCGAGTCGAAGCATGTGGCGTTTGTCATTCCGATTTAGCGACGGTACAGGGAGATTATCCAGGCCTGAAATTGCCGAGAGTACCCGGACATGAGGTCGTAGGCCGAATCGAGGAGATTGGCCCGAATGTCTCTAAATGGAAGATCGGGCAGCGCGTCGGTGTCGGCTTTTTGGGCGGGCAAGACGGCGAATGTGAGCCGTGCCTACGCGGAGATTTTGCGAACTGCTTGAACCCCGTCATATCAGGAATCACAACCGACGGTGGTTATGCCGAGGTGATGATTGCCGAAGCACGAGCGCTCGCTTCAATTCCTGATGAGCTCACTTCCGAGGATGCCGCCCCTCTGCTCTGTGCTGGCATAACGACCTTCAACGCATTGCGTAACGCTGGCTTGCGCGCGGGCGATCTGGTTGGCATTCAGGGGATCGGCGGGCTTGGACACCTGGGAGTTCAGTTTGCCCGGCGGATGGGGTTCCGCACAGTAGCCATCAATAACGGATCGGAAAAGGCTGAGCTGGCCAAGGAATTGGGCGCGCATTCCTATGTGGATACTGCAGAAGAAGATGTAGCTGCTGCGTTACAGAAAATGGGTGGCGCCAAAGCGATCCTAGCAACCGCCCCAAGCGGCAAAGCGATTGCCGCACTCGTCCCCGGCCTCGCAAGTCGAGGCAAGTTGATTGTGGTTGGAGTCGCGCCCGACGCTATCGAGGTCTCCTCCTCGTCGCTGGTGTTCGGCCAGCGCTCGATTTATGGCAGCTTGACGGGTAGCGCCATCGACAACCAGGACACGCTGGCGTTCAGCGTCCTGCAGGATGTGCGGCCCATGATCGAAACGCTTCCGCTTGATAAGGCTCCCGAGGCTTTCGCTCGCATGATGGATGGAAAGGCACGTTTTCGCATGGTGTTGGTCAACGGCAAGGATTAGATCCAGGTGAGCACTCGGAGGGAAAACGGTGAACAAATTTCAACCAGTCTTTGACAAACAAAAAGACTACTTCAATACCGACGCCACCAAATCTTACGAATGGCGCATTGAGCAACTCGACCGCATGGCCAAGATGCTGAACGAGAACAAGGAGGCTTTTCATGAGGCGGTAAGCAAAGACTTCAAGACCGCGTTAGAAGAGAAGGTCTTTGAGGTCGCAGCTCCTCTGGCGACCATTGAATTCACAAAAATGCAATTAAAAGATTGGATGAAGCCGATCTCCGCCATTGTTCCAAATGCGCTCGCGGCCTCGGGACACCGCCCAAGTTATCCGGGAGCCATACGGTGTGACGCTGATCATTGGTCCGTTCAACGGTCCCCTCATTCTTTTGCTTGACCCGGCTATCACGGCTCTGTCCGCAGGAAACCCTTGCATCCTGAAACTTGCAGAGTCGATCCCGGCTACAACTACGCTTCTTCAAGAGCTCATTCCGAAGTACTTTGAGCCCAACTCCGTGACTGCAGTTTCCGGATCACGCGAAGACGTAACGGAACTGCTTAAACTGCCATTTGATTTCATGTTTTTCACCGGGAGCGTAAAGGTTGTAAGGTGATCATGCGCGCTGCTGCAGAGAATCTGACCCCGGTTTTATTAGAACTCGGGGGACAAAATCCAGCGTTTGTTGATGCGACCGCTAATCTTCCTGATGCTGCCAAGAAAATTGTCTGGGGCGCGACGGCGTGGGGTGGCCAATGGTGTACCTCACCCGGTTATGCCTACGTGCACGAATCCGTTGTCGGCGAGTTCGTTGCGGAGTGCAAGAAGGCAGTGATCGAGCTCTACGGGGCTGATCCAAAGAACAATTCTGACTACTCGCGCATCATCAGCCCAAAAGCTGTTGAGCGTTTGGCGGGGCTCATTGATCAAAAGAAGGTTATCGCCGGTGGTACGTCTGACCCGAAAGCGCGCTACATCGATCCGACAATCCTCTATCCCGTGACGTGGGACGATCCAATCATGGAGGATGAGATCTTTGGGCCGTTTCTGCCTATCCTTACTTACAAGGACATCGATGCGGCCATTCTTGAGGTGAAGAAGCACCCAAAACCCCTTTCTGGCTTCCTCTTCAGCCGTGACCAGAAGGCTATCGATCATTTCCTCGCGAGTCTGTCCTTCGGCGGCGGAGCGATCAATCAAGTTAATGTTCATCTTTTTGTGGAGTCTATGCATTTCGGAGGCGTTGGATACTCCGGCATCGGTCACTACTACGGAAAGGACGGCTTTGACGCTCTCACTCATGCGAAATCGATCTTCGTTTCGCCGCCCGACATAGCCATCGAGCACCTTTTCCCGCCCTACACGCCCGAAAAGGTACAGGAACTCAACCAATGGTTCGTGTACTAGAAGGCGATGTTGCGCAGCAATCCTTGAGCATCGCGATCTACCAAGATCGATAGGAAACAATCCATGAACCTGTTGCACGCTCTCTTTACCCGGAACCTCTTGATGTCGGGAGTAGCAATTGTCCGCTATACTCCTCGGGCTTTTCGGGTGAAGCAGGTGGATGGGAATCTCTATTTTACGGAGGAGAAGCGGCAGCAGTATCGCCGTCGTGCAGAGAGTGTGATGCCTCACTCCACGCGTCAGTGGGGGACCATGGAGGTTGACCAGATGCTTCACCACCTCAACTTAGCGTGCGGAGGCTCATTGGGTTTCTACAATCTTCCGGACGAGAGTTACTTTACTTCGCGGACGTTCTTTAAGTGGATTCTCGTCGATTGGTTTCCGGAGCAACCAGTCGGCCTGCGGCTTCCGGCGGACTTCAAGATCCCGCATTCGCAAAGATTTGAGTTCGCGTACGAAAAAGCACAGCTGCTGAAAATCTTAGAGGCTAATTGGAACGCGAGAACTGCCGATGCATGGACACCACATCCCATGTTCGGCAAGATGACGCGAAAGGAGTGGGCTAAGCTCTTGCAGATTCACGTGGATTATCACTTGAGACAGTTCGCAGCTTAGCTGCGTATTTGCTATGAAAGTCATGATTCTCGGAGCAACGGGGTTGGTGGGTCGGAACACATTGACGCAAGCTCTTGCGCAGCCGGCAATCACACAGGTCATAGCGCCAACCCGGAAACCGCTCGCAGCGCACGATAAGCTGATGAACCCGGTTGCCCCAAAGTTGGAGCTGCTGCTACCGGCGGTGACAGAGTGGGGACCCGACGCTGCAATCTGCGCGACAGGTACAACGATCGAGAAGGCAGGATCGAAAGAAGCCTTCCGGTCGGTCGATCACGATCTGCCGTTGTCATTTGCGCGGCTAGCTCACCAAGCAGGCACACAGAACTTCGCACTCGTCTCGGCCATAGGAGCATCCGTCGATTCGTCCTTCTTTTACGCAAGCGTAAAAGGCGAACTCGAACGAGATGTTCGGGAGATCGGTTTCAGGTCGCTCACCATCTTGCGGCCCAGAGCACAGCCGTGAGGCCCAGACCCGCGAGTAAAGAGAATTGAATGCCATGCGTGATAGATAAATCTGCGGTGTGGTGGATGACCGACGGCCACATGTAGAGTCCAGCCCGACGGCGAGGATCAAATAGCAAATGCGTAAGGTGTAAGGCGGACAAGTGAAACCTCATGCATGACGGCACCTCGAAATCTGCGGTCTATCATTCGGTTCCTAAGCAGAACTTTGGATTCGTAACGGCAAGTCGGCATGGCGACTGGAATCGGCTGCCGCGGCCAAGGCTATCAGCGTCGCCATCGGCGTTTCCCGGTACTAATCCCTGATTCGTAACAGTGCTGTGTCGAGTCTGAAAACGCTTCGCAGCGAGGAGGCTCTGGGCCTCCCCTGCAACGAAGCAGACTATTCCTGCGACACAGGCTTTGCGGCTAGAACATCCTTGAAGCTTGCGCGATATTGCACAAAGACCAGGACCCAGAGCACAGATGCTACCAGTGCTGGAGCAATGCTCGCCGGCGCAAGCGTTAGATGAAACGCGAGGATGTTGTACAACTCCGCCGCAAGCACCGTGAGTGCGAGCGGCACAAAGAAGCCCGAAAGCAACAGCAGCCCGCCAATCAACTGCGCTGCGAAAAAGAACGCCGCAAAATGCGACGCGCTGACGGCGACAAAGAACTGCATCGCCAGCGGATTCGTCGGCGGTGGCTGGTGAATGAAGTTGAGAAATCCGTTCAGGCCAAAGACGATAAAAATCAGCCCCAACAGGTAGCGCGCAACGACGGAAACAATCTTCATGGTCGTCTCCCTTAGATCGTCTGCGCGTGCGTTTGCACGGCCTGAAGATGCGGCGCTAGAAATGCATCACGGTCCTGCCCGTAGTTGAGTGCCGCAGTTCCGCCTGCCGTGAGGAAAGTCACATCCAACACGCCGAGGAAGCCAAAGACCGACCGCAGATAGGGCTCGACAAAGTTGAAAGAGGCCATCGGTGTCTGCGCATCATAGATCCCGCCGGTCGCGATGATGAACGTCGCCTTTTTGCCCGTGAGCAGTCCTTTCGGCGTTCCATCCGCATATGAAAAAGTCCTGCCCACGCGCGCGATTTGGTCGATCCAGAGCTTGAGCACCGAGGGCACACCGAAGTTATGCATCGGCACGCCAAATACGTACTCATCCGCCTGCTCCAGTTCGGCGAGCAGCGTGTCCGAAAGCGCCAGCAGATCCTTCTGTTGTGCAGTGCGCGCCTCTTCCGGTGTGTAGGCCGCGCCTACCCATTCGGCGGTGACCGGTGGGATTGTGGTTGCGTTAAGGTCGCGATCGACGATCGTTCCATTCCGGTGTGAAGACTTCCATTGAGTAACGAACGCGTCGGTAAGCTGGCGCGAGACGGATCGCCCATACAGCGGGCTCGAGTCGATGTGAAGAAGCTTTTGCATATAAATCTCCTATGCGACAAATGATGTTTAATCAACATATGTTGATTCAAATAAATCGACAAGTGTCGCTCACGCATCTAATGCTGGCAGAAAGGGCTATGCTTTAATCGCAATGGCAGGCGCATTCCAACCCGTCAATACAGCGGAATACACGGACCCCCGTGTCCTACGCAGCCGTCAGTTGTTGATGGAGTCGTTACTTAGGTTGTTGGGCCACAAGGAGTTCGATGATATCTCCATCCAGGAGATCACCGACGAAGCCTCCCTGAACCGGGCTACGTTTTACCTACATTACCCCGACAAGAATGCCCTGCTGCAGGCCATGACAGCCGCTCGCTTCCGGGACCTTATCGCGCGCCGCGGCCTTTCCTTCTCAAACTGCAATGGGGCACTGCGCGCCATCGCGCTAGGCGTCTGTGACTATCTCGCCGAGACCACGGGCTGCCCTAGCCAGTTAGTTAAGATGCCCCTCGAAGGCTCAATCATCCCGGTCGTGGAGGGCATGTTTCTGGAGGGTTCCGCGCATCACGCGATGTTACCTGGCACCGATCCCAAACTGCTGGCAACCACGGCTGCCTGGGCCATTTTTGGGGCCGCGCGACGGTGGTATCAGACTCCCGATCGCATTCCCGCTGAGGAAATGGCTGCCAAGATTGAAGCGATGGTGAAGCCGATCTTCCTTACCGCTTCCGTGTAGGTCCGTCAGGAATATTTCACGACCTCATAGTTGGGTCCACGTCAAAAAAAAGTAACCGCAAGTCGGCTAATGAGATGGTCCGCCGCTTGATTCACCCGCGAGAGCGGGTGATCGTAGTGGCAGCTTCTTGAAGGAGGATCATCGACATGCAAGTACACTCGGTTGGCATCGATCTGGGCAAGACGACTTTTCACTTCGTGGCACTCGGCGCTTCCGGCAAGGTGCTTGTGCGGAAGAAGTTCGCCCGGAAGCAGCTTCTGGCCTATACCGCGAACATCCCGGCATCTCTGATCGGGCTTGAGGCTTGCTCCGGAGCGCATTTTCTCGGACGCGCACTGCGCAAACAGGGCCATGATGTCCGGCTTATCCCAGCTCAGTTTGTTAAGCCATTCGTGAAGTCGAACAAGAACGACTTCATCGACGCAGAAGCGATCGCTGAGGCGGTCGAACGGAAGAACATGCGTTTTGTCCCGATTAAGACCGATGATCAGCTGGACTTGCAGGGTATCCACCGCGTGCGTGATCGCCTGATCTGCCGGCGCACAGCGGTGATCAACCAAATTCGGGCATTTCTACTCGAGCGCGGGATGGTGTTTGCACAGAAGCCAGCAAACCTCAGGGCCGCGATGGCGGACATTCTGGAGAACGCTGAGGCCGACCTGACGCCGCAGATGCGGAGTCTGATCAGCATGCTGTGGGATGAGTGGAAGCTCGTTGAAGAGCAGATTAAAAAGCTCGACCTGGAACTGGAACGGATCTCGGCCGCAGATGCCGGATGCACGCGGATACGACAGATCCCAGGGATCGGACCAGTTGTCGCCACTGCCATCGTTGCTGCCATCGGCAACGGCGCCGCCTTCCGCAAGGGCCGGGACTTCGCTGCGTGGCTGGGTATCGTGCCGCGCCAGTACTCGACCGGAGGTAAAGCGAAGCTGCTGGGCATCAGCAAGCGCGGCAACGTATACCTGCGTAAGATTCTGATTCACGGTGCAAGAGCTGCCGTGCTGCGTATCAAGCGCGACCGGGCACCGATCGGCCCCTGGCTCGACGCACTTGATGCCAGAGCTCCCAAAAACGTTGTTGTGGTCGCGATGGCAAACAAACTCGCGCGAATCGCGTGGGCTGTTTTGTCGAGTGGTGAAGACTACCGCCCGAAACTTAACGCGATTGCAGGATGAGATAGTGCGGAAAAGACGCCTTCGGCTTGGAAGCGCTAACGCGCTCCCACTTTACCGCACTACGACGACGGACTAGTTTTATCCACCGAAGTCTGCAATGGACAGCGAAGACGAACGAACAGTCAAAACGGCGTGCCTGAATTCTGATGTGACACTGTGGTCTTCACGACCGTTCGGCTAGTTAGAACAGGCACGCGCGGAACTCATCGTGGCCAGGAGAAACATCTCCACCTGAAGGCCGGATACATAGAAGCAGACTGCTCCGTTCGTTGCTCAATGCCCTTGCAATCGTGCGGCGGACCATACACAGTGTCATGGAATCGTGCGACGGATCGGGATCGAAGATTGCCAGGCGCCATGCGCGTTTTTCGTTACTAATCCACCGGAAGCTCCAAACTGAGGCTGGATAGACGCTTTGGCTGTAATCATCAAAACTCACGACCTATGGATCCTCTCTTCTCCGCGATTGGTGGGAAACCCTTAGGAAGGCCTCCTACAAACGATCTGTCTGAACTGAATTTTGATGGTGCCGTGCATTCCATTCAGCAACGCAACTCCTTCTTTGGGTTGGTATTCTCCGTTCATAGCGTAAGGTACGCCCGTAAGAGCCTAGCTGATTTCCGTGCTTGACTTGGAAATGTCCCGCTATGTCCGGGAGGGAACAAGCTGTGTCGGAACCCACTGTGAATCCGTTAAGGCTCACCAAATCAGTTGTTCTGGTTGCGTCTTTGCTGCTTCTGATTCTGTGCGCTCGATACAGTTGGATGCAGACTCGATCGGCGAGAGACCAAAGACATTCAGGGAATCGATTGGTCACTTGGTTATTGAATCCGGTCATAGGCAAGCCATTAAATCCGCAATCGTTACCCACTCTCAACGGCATCGCCGCCGTGCGCGGTACCGATTCAGCGTTGGTCGCAGTCGGTCAAAACGGAACAATATTACGCACTGACGACGGGGGAAGGTCGTGGAGACAGCTGTTAAGCGGCACGGGGACGTCTCTCCACAGCATTGCCTTTTCTACACGTCTCTCGGGATGGGCCGTGGGAGACGACGGGACCATTCTCCATACAACCGATGGGGGGGCGAACTGGAGGTCGCAGACGATCGGCACAGGCGCTCGTCTCCAGCGCGTGATCTTCATTTCGGAGGAACAGGGTTGGGTCGTAGGCGCAGATGGCTTGATTCTGGCCACAAGAGACGGAGGAGCGAGCTAGAAGAAGCTGCCGAGTGGCACGAATCAGAATTTAGAAGCTGTGTTATTCGTCAAACCCAAAGTGGGCCTGGTGGTCGGAGACGGCGGACTGATTCTAAAAACCATTGATCTTGGCCAGAGCTGGACGCAACAGGCAAGTGGCACAACACAGTCTCTCGTCCGTATTAGATTCGTAGGCGATGCCGTGCTGGCTCTAGGGCAGGGCGGAGTCATACTGGCAACCAGAGATGACGGTCAAACTTGGCAGAGCGAGACGAGTGGAACGGATCAAAATCTTACAGGGGTGACCGGGGGCGACGTAATTGTAGGATCCGATGGGACGATTTTGGAACTGGGCCCGTCTGGGCGATGGTCGCCCGTAAGGAGCGGAACTAATTTGCTTCTTAACGACGTTGCCGTGAGTCCAAGCGGTACTTTTGTTGTGGGAGAGGGTGGGACAATTCTGCAGCGCAGGAGTGACCCATCTACGTGGGAGCAGCTGGCTAGTTTTGGTTATAGGTATTTCCCAGCACCATGGTTCTACCTCGCAATCCTGTTCCTGACACCGTTCTTGATATGGTCGGCGACCCCGACAATAGTCGTTAACCGCACGAGCATTGAAGAAATAGTTGCATCGGATTCTCCGATCGATTCTTTGAAGGAAGACAAACTCGGGCAGCATAATTTAGTAGAAAAACTCTCGAGATTTTTGCAAAATTCGAATACCTCTCCCCCATTGGTCATTTCACTGCAAGGTCGGGGGGGATGGGGAAGAGTTCTGTCATGCGTATGCTCGAGTCCGATCTAAGAGATAACCGTGCTGCGGTCACCGTGTGGTTTAACGCCTGGCATCACCAAAAGGAGGATCAGCTCCTGGCCTATCTCTTAGAGGCGATTCAGAAACAAGCTGTTCCTCCCTGGCTAAGTCCGATTGGGCTTAGCTTTCGCTTCGATTTACTACGCGTACGACTTTTTGCAGAGATAGATAGACTGGGCATAACTATTCTATCGATTGCTTTCCTGAGTCTCATAACCTTGTGGCCGGATCTGTTCAGCACCTGGCAAAAATGGGTACTCAATATAGCGTACGTGGGCGCAGTGCTCGCCGCCTTGCAAGTCATGATTGCATTCAAAAGCAATCCTGAGAAGCTCGCCGACAAGGCCGGTGGTCTTCTTGTTGACACTCTTAAAGAGTTGCTACGACTTCCTTCCCTGATCGGAAAATCTGACGTGCGTCAGGAATTTGCCAACAACTTAAAAGATGTCGTCGAGGCACTCAAACCGCAACGCCTAGTAATCTTTCTTGATGATCTCGACCGCTGTAGAGCGGACCAAGTGGTGCAGATTTTAGAGGCGATTAACTTCCTTAGTTCTGTGGCACCTTGCGTCATCATTATTGGCGCAGACTATGAAAAAGTAGAAACGTTAGTGGCAATGCAGTTCGAGACGATCGCTTTGCGCGAAGCTGAGAATAAGGGAACAGAGGCTACCGCGGATGCAGTGAATCTCCGCGTTGGCTATGCTCGAAACTATCTTAAGAAGATCGTTAACTTGCGACTGAATCTGCGTCTTCCGACTTCACAAGACTACAGGAAATTGCTTTCAAATAGACCAATAGACCAATGGTAAGCAAGAAGTCGGACAAGTTTTTTCAACGCACCGGGGCGCTTGGAATCTTGTTGCTACCGATCCTTCTAATGGCTGGTATCGTACAATGGATACGGCCGGCTCCGTCATTGCCGCCACAGAAAGCGATCGTTGTAACTGCAAGCACTCCTGAGCCGAGTGAGGTTGGTACGCGGACTGCGATCCAAGGTGATGCCCGAGCCTTCCCACCGGCGCCGCAAAGTCGGGGACGTCCGGCACCGCAAAGTCGGGAGCGCCTAGCGCCCCTTCTGTCAGTGACCAGATACAAACGGCGCCGATTACTGTTCCCGCATCCGCGTCCCCGGTGAGAGGGAATTGGGCGGGCCCTGTTCTCAGCATTCTCTTCCCAGTTCTTGCTACAGTCATGTCATTGATGTATTGGCTTAGCCGACCAAGAAAGATTGAGGAAGCGAAAGACGTAGAGACTTTTTCTGCGGCCCTGCAGGGCCGCGCGAGCGAAATCTTCGCGAAATGTTTGCTTCCGCGCTGTATCGCTTCTGTTGACGGAAGAGCAGTACAAGAAACTCAAAAATCGATGAAGCCCCAAAAGCGAAAGGGCGACTGCTCTTGCGAGACATCGCCCTCCGGCAGTCCGATTTCTCGAAGATCCGGTTCGGCAACCCGATCGCGGCATCGTCATCCCGGAATTCTTCGGGACCTGCGGGCTCGCGCCTACTTTCCCGTGCTCTCCCGTTATCACATCCGCCGCAAAAGCTTCCCCGGTTCCATCCCGGCATCCGGTTTCCCGAATGCCCTAGAGTCCCGTTGCCGGGCCTCTCGATTTTCCCGTTTCCGCTTTCTTCGTCTGGAAGATTTCTCTTCCGTTGGTTTTGATAATAGCCCTGAACCTTGCGAATACAAGGCACTTCCAAACATTTTCCCGTGTGGAAATAGCAGCCCGATTGTGAAAAAAATGACGTCCCGAGAATATAGGCTTGATGCAATGCCGCTCGATAATCCGAAGTACGACGTCGCGATTTCTTTCTTGCATCAATACCTTCCTTTGGCACAGCCCCTGTCGATTCGGAAGATCGCCGCTGCGATGAAGCTGGCCAACGGGACCGTGGCCAAGCTGGTAAAGCAGGCGGCGTAGGAGACACAAAATTATTTGAAAACTTCCCTCTTTACAAAAAGCATTTAGAGGTACGCGAGAGGGGACTGAGACTCGAACCCGCGACCTCCGCTGTGAAGGTTAGACTCATGGTCGCCACCTATTCTCAGCATCGGTGGCACCGTAAGGCAACCCAAATTGCCCAAAATCACATTTGCGTACCTTCGAGACAACCAATTGCCCGAATGAGAGCGGCTAAAAGTGCGGCAACAGCAGAACCGATACAGAGCCAGCAAGACAACTTTCGCGCATTCGTGTGGACTATTGGGGTTTCCAAACGTAAGAGTCGGTCGAGCGGGGAATCTGAGTGCATCCGAAAGTTGGGGCGGGATGTTTGTTTGATGAAAACGCCAAGAGGCCGGAGACCATAGCGCAGACCAGCAGGGTCGCGTAGAGGGTGAGGATCACTAGCCGGGGTCGCGCTTCGCGAAGGCTCGAGAACGTGAAGCCCTTGCGAATCTCTGTGAACCGCCCGAAACGATGAGCAAGGATCTTGACCAGGAAGTCGGTGCGGGCTTGCTCGTCAATGTAGCCATAGGCGGTATCTCTCTTCCGAATGACGCAAGCGTAGCCCTCCACGGAGTGATTTATGGTCCAATCTTGATCCAGTCGGGGCCAATGTCCCATTACCGAAACGTTGCGGCGGCAGTAAGCTCACTCAGCCGAAAGATCACAAATCGATGAAACCGGCGAGGGTTTTATTCGGAACAGCTCTCCCCGATGCTTTGCCCACCCGTGTGTACGAGAAGCCGACCAATGATCCATGTGGAGCAATTAGCGACTGTGCTCTCCCTTATCCAGTTGAGAGATCGTCCTTGGACGATCTTCGTGAAGTTCATGGTGCAACTCGTCTACCTTTAGCTTTGCTTTTTTCAAAGTTTTCTTTCCCGCTTTGGTTATTTTGTAGACTCTTCGTCTTCGCCCACTGACGTTCATCAATTCCGAAACCAGAAGTCCGTTGCGTTCCATGCCATGGAGGAGTGGATACAGAGTTCCCGGTCCAATCCGGTAACCGTGATGCTTCAGCTCCTCCATCATGGCCAAGCCAAAAATAGGCTCATGAGCGGCATGAACCAGCACATGGATGCGAATGAGTCCGGTAAAGATTTCCCGTTGATGTGATCGCACAGCCACAACAATACGCTTCCAGCGACGACTTAAATCATAGTATCGAATTTCGATGATATGATTTGGGCGATTAGGGTAGTTGTGCTGACCCGAAGTGCTGGTCCCTTCTATGCATAGATATTCATTGGTCCTCTGCAACGCGATATGCCTACCCCTCTTCGCGTTACCGGCAGTACCCGTCAACTCACTTGCCCAAACAACCGAGAAAAACGGACCCACAGCCATGACGTTGGAACAGGTGATCGAAACCACAAGCGCTAACTACCCCTCTATCAGGGCATCCCAGGCCCAACAGAGGGCCGCGCAGGGAGCCATTGGGGTCGCCAAGACCGCCTATTTGCCCCACTCCGACATCCTCTGGCAGACCGATCGAGCAACCGCAAACAACATCCTCGGACTCTTGCTGCCGCAGGCGACCATTCCCAGTGTGACCGGGGAAGTGCTCCCACCTGATCCGACGCGAAGCGCGTGGAACAGTGCGGGAGGTGCTTTGGTTAGCTGGCAACCCTTCGACTTCGGAGCGCGAAGCGCTAAGGTCGAGGTGGCTCGACAAGGGAGTGAGGCGGCAAGGCAGGCCGCATTCCTTACGCAATTGCAAGTGAGTGCGAACGCGGGAAGCGTGTTCTTTGATCTTTCTGCTGCAGAGCAACTCGTGACAGTTGCGAAGGCGAACGTCCAACGCTATGAGTCCTTCGACAAGGCAGTTCATATTCTGGTCGACAACACACTCCGTCCTGGCGCGGATGCTTCCCAAGCCGACGCGCAATTGGCGCTGGCTCGCAATCAACTGATTCAAGTCGAGACTCAGGTTGCGATCAGGCGCGCCGCGCTCGCTGAATATCTGCAGACTAAACAAGAGCAAGTTGAAGTGGACGTTTCAGGTCTTCTCACCGAACCACCTGCGAGCGATCTTTCCATTATCACGGCAGTGAGTCACCCGGCAGTGCTTGAAGAGCATGCCCTGAACCTTCAGCAGGAGGCTCAGAAGCGATTTCTTGACCGCAGTTATGTACCGGTCTTCAGCACTTCTGGAGTGGTCTTCGGAAGAGGCGCAGGGACGAATGCCAGCGGAGTGTTTCCCGGTGGCACCGCAGGGCTTGCACCAGACACGCTCAACTGGGCGGCAGGCATCCAAGTCTCCTTTGCAGCCCTCGACTTTTTCAACATCCGCGATCAACGTCGCGTTCAGGAAGCGAACATCGAAGCCGAGCATGCGCGCCTGGATCAAGCCGTCAGCGACGCAACGACAGCGGTCGAACAAGCGCAGGCGAACCTAGCCGGAGCTCGCCAACTGAGGGCAAACACCCCGATCGAGCTTGCGGCTGCGCAAGCAAGCGAACAACAGCAACAGGCCCGATACCGATCTGGTTTAGCGACCGTGGTGGACGTCTCCGCAGCAGAGGGAGTTCTTGCGCAAGCGGAAGGTGATGATGCGATTGCTCGCCTGGGAGTCTGGCGAGCCGAACTTGGGCTTGCCGTGGCCCAAGGCGACCTTCAGCCATTTCTGCAACTCCTGCAGGGCCAGGCGAAAGGGAAATAGCACCCATGTGGCTTATTCGTATCGCCCTACGGCGTCCCATCACCATCATCGTCCTTGTTGTCGCTCTCGCATTCTCGTCTGTGCTGGCTATCATGCGTACCCGCGTGGACATCTTTCCGAACCTCGATCTGCCGGTCATCTATGTGGCGCAGCCGTACGGCGGCATGAGTCCGCAGCAGATGGAAGGATTCGTCTCGTACTACTATGAGTACCATTTCCTCTACATCAACGGGATTGAGAGCGTGGAGGCGAAGTCCATCCAAGGCACTGCGCTCCTTCGGCTAACCTTCCACCCCGAAACAAATATGAGCGAAGCGCTTGCGCAGACGATTTCGTATGTAAATCGCGCCCGAGCCTTCATGCCTCCCGGAACGGTTTCGCCCTTCGTCATTCGTTATGACGCCGGGACGCTGCCGGTGGGATATATGGTCTTTTCCAGCCCGTCGCGAACGCTTGCTGAGATTCAGGACCTTGCACTGAATCGCGTTCGCCCCCTCTTTGCAACGCTGCCTGGAGTTTCGTCCCCTCCCCCATTCGGAGGCAACCAGAGGACGATCGTCATCAACATTGATCCGCAGAAGTTGCAGGCGTATGGGCTCTCGCCTGAAAAGGTCGTTCAGGCGCTGACAAGCGGCAACAGCATTCAGCCGGCAGGTAATGCCGATATCGGGACGACACATACGCTGGTGACAACCGACTCCACGGTGACTCAGATCAACGATCTGCTCAGCATTCCCCTCAAGCTGGGCTCGGGAGCGTCGGTCTATATCCGCGATGTTGGGAGTGTCTCCGACTCTTCCGATCTTCTCGCAGGCTATGCACTGCTAAATGGGAAGCGCACCATCTACATTCCGGTCACAAAGAGGCCGGATGCCTCTACGCTGACAGTTGTAAAAGAGGTCCGGCAGAATCTCGGGCGCTTCCAGTCGCTCGTTCCCGAAGACATCAAAATCACCTATGAGTTTGACCAGTCTGCGTATGTCCGGGGCGCCCTCATGTCGGTTCTGCGTGAAGCCATCATCGGCGCGCTGCTCACCGGGTTGACGCTGCTGCTCTTCCTCCGGGACTGGCGATCATCTCTGATTGTGGTTGTCACGATTCCGTTCGCGCTTTTGACGGCAGTGATACTGCTCAAGCTGTCGGGACAGACGATCAACATTATGACCCTCGGCGGGCTCGCCCTCTCCGTCGGCGTTCTTGTAGACGAGGGAACCGTCCTTCTCGAAAACATCCATGTTCATCTGGATAACGGAGAAAACACGGCGAGGGCGGTTCTCCTTGCGAGTCGCGAGGTGGCCGTACCTCGACTTCTCGCGATGCTCTGCGTCATGGCGGTATTCATCCCGTCCTTCTTCATGACTGGACCTGCCCAATCTCTCTTCCTGCCTCTATCACTCGCGGTTGGTTTCGCGATGGGTGCCTCGTATCTGCTCTCCAGTTCACTCGTTCCAGTCTTGGCCAATTGGATGTTGAAGTCCAAGTCTGAAACCGAAAGGCAGAAGCCGCACACCGAAGGCAATTTTGATCGTTTCCGTCGCCGATTCGGACGAGCGCTCCAGAAAGCGATGAGCATCCCCACGATTCTTCTGAGCGCTTACGGCATCGTCGCTCTCCTCGTACTACTTTTCATCACGCCTCATATAGCCGAGGAAATATTCCCGTCTGCCGCGTCGACTCAGTTCCGTCTTCGCGTGGACGCACCGGATGGAACCCGCGTAGCCGTAACGGAGCAGCTGGTGAAACGAGTTCTTGCTTCGATTCGTGAGACAGTAGGCGACAAGAATCTGGATCTAAGCCTGGGCTACGTCGGAACTCAGGGGTCTTCGTATCCGATCAATGCTGTCTTTCTCTGGACGAGCGGCCCACAGCAGGCCATCATCAACGTCGGGCTCAAACCAGAGAGTTCTCTCCAACTCGCAGCTCTCGAGGAACAACTGCGGAAGAAGCTGCCGCAGCAGTTTCCTGAGGCAAAGTTCTCGTTCGACCCCGGCGACCTCATCAGCCAGACTCTGAGCTTTGGCTCTTCATCTTTGGCGGAAGTGACCATAGCAGGTCCGCAGTACGCGGACGTTGCGGGTTATGCGGAACACGTTCGTCAAAAGTTGGCTGCTGTTCCCGAACTCCGGGACCTCGAATATGAGGAGCCCCTGCACTACCCAACTGTCGACATCAAGGTCAATCGCACGATGGCAGGGCAACTGGGAGCGACGGCGGATTCGGTCGGTTCTGCGGTCGTTTCAGCGACAGCTTCGAGTCGCTTCGTAGCGCCCAGTTACTGGCGTGATCCAAGGTCGGGCGTCAGCTATCAGGTTCAGGTGCAGGTGCCGCAACCCAAGATGACATCGCTCGCAGACATCGGGAACATTCCAGTCGGTAGCACAACCGGAGGTCAGCCTCTTTTGAACCAGCTTGCCGACTTGAGATCGAGTACAGTTCCGGGTGAACTGGATCGCCAGAATGGTCAATGGATGCTCGCGCTTTCCGCCAACCTCGGCGGCCGTGATCTGCGACGGGCAAACAACGCGATTGAGAAAGCGGTAATCGACGCCGGCGCGCCTCCGCGCGGTGTGACAACCGCAGTTCGCGGACAGGTGAGCGCCTTACAACAGATCTTTGGCGAACTCGCTATTGGGCTGTTGTCCGCGATCGGCGTGATCCTTCTGCTGCTTACGGCAAACTTTCAATCCCTCAAACTTGCGCTGGTGGTGCTCTCAACAGCTCCCGCCGTTCTTGCCGGCTCCGTGCTCATGCTGTTCCTCACTGGAACAACGTTGAATCTGGAGAGTTTTATGGGAACCATCATGGCGATTGGTGTTGCGGTTGCAAACGCGATTCTGCTTGTCAGTTTTGCAGAACAGAATCGCTTGAAGGGCGCGAGCGCGCCAGAGGCAGCACGCGCTGCGGCTACAGAGCGGCTGCGTCCAGTGTTGATGACGAGTCTTGCCATGATTGCAGGAATGATCCCAATGGCGCTCGCCTTCGGTCAAGGAAGCGAAGAGACGGCTCCTCTGGGGCGCGCTGTGATCGGTGGTCTTGCAGTTGCGACCGTCGCAACGCTCTTTCTTCTGCCGATGTTTTTTGGTCTGGCGCAGCGCAATGCACCGACGGCATCGCGCTCGCTCGACCCGGAAGACCCCAATAGCAAGTGGTTTGAACGATCCTCGGAGGTTGGACGATGAGGAGCTCGCTCTTCGCTTCTTCGGTGTTGATGATTACGGTTTTGGGCTGCAGCTCTGCCACCTCAGATAAGAACGGAACAACACCTGCTCCTTCCGCGCCGAATGCACCCACCACCGTCAGCACGGTCGCAATCGTGTCGAAGAAGTTGCAGACAATGATTGCGTTGCCCGCGCAACTCGCACCGTATGAACAGGTCGATATCTATCCGAAGGTGACCGGCTTCGTCGAAACTGTGACCGTCGATCGAGGGTCGCATGTGCATCGGGGACAATTGCTGGTCAAGCTCACTGCTCCTGAACTCGTGAGTCAGCGTTCCCAGGTCGAGGCTGCAGTCAGGGCGGCTCAATCGCAACTTGCGACAGCACAGGCGAAGCTAGCCTCGGACAACGGCACCTATCTCCACATGGTGGAGGCCGCCAAGACGCCCGGCGTGCTCGCAGAGAACGATGTGCTTGTCGCCGGACAAACGGTCTCTGCTGACAAAGGGCAGGTCGATGCTGCAACCCAGAATGTAGAAGCAACGAAAGAAGCGCTGCGCAGCGTTAGCCAGACGGAATCCTATCTCACGATCACTGCCCCGTTTGACGGTGTCGTAACAACCCGCAATCTCCATCCGGGCGCACTCATCGGTCCCGCTTCCGGCGCAAGCGGAGCACAGCCCATTCTTCAGATCGTGAACGACAGGCGTCTCCGTCTGGTTGTGCCGATTCCGGAAGCGCAGGTTGGGGATATGAAGGCGAGCCAACTTGTCTCCTTCACTGTCCCGGCCTATCCTGGGCAGACCTTCAAAGCTCCCATTCAACGAATCTCTCGCGAAGTCGATGAAAAATCGCGCACGATGCCGGTGGAATTGGATGTCAAGAATCTCGATGGGCGGCTCGCGTCCGGCAGCTTCACGACCGTCTCATGGCCGCTGGAACGTGGATATCCAACTCTCTTTGTTCCCGCGACCGCAGTTACCAGCGATCAGCAGCACACCTTTGTGATTCGGGTGCGCAATGGCAAGGCCGAATGGGTGACGGTTCAAACCGGTCAGAGCGTCAACGGCGAGATCGAAGTGTTTGGAGATCTGAGTGCTGGAGAGCAGGTTGTTAAGACTGTATCAGACGCCATTCATTCTGGGGATCCAGTCCGCGTTCAAAATCAGGCTTCTACCACCAAGTGAGTCGTATGCCATGCGGGAGCGAAACGATCGAGTCTCTCCAAGACGGGAGAGTTATCTCATCAAAACTTCCTAAAGAGTGCAGGAAAGGTTGCGGGTGTATGCCGCTTTTGCAGATAAGAGATGAATTCCGGCACTAACCCGGTAAGGCGGGGACATGTTAAGACTCCAAGCGGCCGTAAAACCGGCTACCCGGACGCTGACTTTACAAGTGTTCCGTGCCTGGTGAAGGTAACTGGAGATCTTAAGCAAACGGAATCGGTTGCTATGCCGCTTCCACGGAAATCACTTCCCCAAATGGTGCCCGGCGCGTTTCAGTGGAGGCCCACAACACTGGGTATGCAGGAGCTTCTCTCGGGAATGCGCCGCATAGGTCTATGAGGAAGCCCAGGGTCTGCGGCACAATTCCGCGCTCGTCCAACCAGTTGAAGCAGGGCGTGAAGTTCGTTCCCCTCCGCCCACTGGAGTGAGTGCGATCGGCTGCCCTGCCTCATAGTCCTCGGCCTTTGTGGACCTCGGTATCGAAGTAGAGCACGTGCACCCGGCTCGGTCGTTGTCCTTCGAGAATGGAGCGGATTTCCGCCTCGAAGAAACCTAGCTGACGCGCGTTGATCGACCACTGAGCAATCGACGGCCATGGCGATTTCCCCCGCGCCTTCACACCTGACACCCGGAAGATAGAGCCTTGCCCAGATGTGCCGCCGATTGGGCGGCATCCAACTGTAGTCGGGCACGGCGCAGCAACTCGCGCCAGTCCACGCCTGGGGCCTGGGATTGTGTCAGGAATCCGAATGGCTCAGTCTATACATGCCTGCCGGTGATTCTCAATGCATGAGAGTTGGTCGTAGGAGAATGTCAGGAAGAGGACAAGCAAATCACTGAAGATGACAAGCCGTCCCTTGGTTGGTCGAGGGTGATATCGGTTCTTTGGGTCGTTCTACGATCTTCCGATGAGGATGCCCGTAACGAACACGAGTGCTCCGCCGAGTCCCACTTGCAGTGCTGCGGAGAATACTGGCGTATCCATGAACCGGTGTCGCACCCATGTGATAACCCCGAGTTCGACGAGCACGACGGCCATTGCCGTCCCCAGGGCTATCCGAAACTCCGGGATAAGGAACGGGAGGGTGTGACCGATGCCTCCCAGCGTCGTCATGGCGCCGCAAATCAGACCACGTGCCCACGGGTGTCCGCGGCCGGTAAGACTCCCGTCATCGGACAACGCCTCAGCAAAGCCCATGCTGATGCCTGCTCCCAGCGATGCTGCCAATCCGACCAGGAAGGCATCCCAGCTGTTCTTTGTGGCCAAGGCCGCCGCAAATACCGGGGCCAAAGTCGACACTGAGCCATCCATCAGTCCGGCCAGGCCAGGTTGCACGATTTGCAGCACAAACAGCCGGCGGCGCGCCTTGTCCTCATCTTCCTTCACGTCCGGACGCAGCTTCTCTTCCGTCAGCTCCTGAGCGCGATCTTCATGCGTGCGCTCCTCTTGGGCGAGGTCATCGAGAAGCTGTCGGATGCTCGCGTCCTGGGCTCGTGCTGCGGCCTTTTCATAGAACCGGCGGGTCTCGACTTCGATGGCGCTTGCCTGCTTGCGAACGGTGTCGAGCCCCAATGGACGGATCAGCCACACCGGCGTGCGCTCGACGAAGCCTTTCACGTCCTGGCGGCGAATGAGTGGTATGTGCTCACCAAACTTCTGCCGATAGAGTTCGATCAGACGGCGGCGGTGTTCCGACTCTTCCTCCCGCATGCTGTCGAACACCGCGGCAGATCCGGCATAGTTCTCGCGCAATCCTTCGAAAAAATCTGCGTACACCCGCTCGTCTTCTTCTTCCAGAGAAATCGCCAGAGCGAGTATCTCGCGTTCCGATAGCTCGTTGAAATTCTTCATGGCGCTCCGCTCCTCTCATTTCTATAGATATTAGTCACCCCAAGGGACGTGTCACATGTCGATAAGTAACAGCGGAATCCGGTCGTGCTGCGGTTAAGTCACGAATAACGGAAAAGCATCATAAAGCCAAAATCCATGTGGCTCTGCTGATGGCAGTGGAACAGAGTTGCGCCCGGATTGGCGGCGACAAAATCGACTTCAGCGGTCGAGTTCGCGGTCACCACTACGACATCTTTCCGCAGGCCGGACATGGATTTTCCGTCTAGGCTTGTTACCTCGAAGGTGTGCCGGTGAAGATGGATGGGATGATCGTCGGCGCTCTTGTTGCGCATGGCCAGACGGTAGCGCTTGCCCTCCTGCAGCATCACAGTGTCGGTCTTCGGATAGGACTTTCCGTTGATGGTCCAGTAATCAAAGTCGCCGTGACCGCGGAATTTCGACTCGAAGAGCAGAGGAATCTGATGGTCAGGCTGAATGGCTGCGGCCTCTTGGTGGGCGAAAGGCCGATACTCCCATAGAACCTCAGGAGGATTGATCCACTTCGGCTCGCCCTGCTGGGCGGCGTATTCGATAACGATACCCATGCCGGCCTTGCGAATGTCGTCGCGAGTTTCCCCCAGGGTCCACACACCTGGATTCTTCATCTCGACGACAACATCGGCTCGTTCTGCCGGTGCCAGGCGAAGTGCAGTGACGTTGATCGGATTCGGGACCGGATTGCCATCCATCGCGACCACTGTCATCTCGTGGCCCGCGAGGGCGAGCCAGTGCGTTACGGTAGCGCTGGCGTTTACGATGCGAAAGATGACGCGCTGGTTCTGCTTCACCTGGATTGGAGTGCCGTGGCCCAGCATGCGGTCGTTGATGGTCGAATAGTCGTAGGACGCGTCCATCGAAGCGTCCGTCGCGGCTCCCATGTAGGCATTCCAGTCGTGCAGGGTGAGAAAGATTTCCTGATCGTAGGCGCCGGGTTCGTTCTTTGGCTCGATGTAGAAGCAGCCGAATTGCCCTGAGTAGAGCCCTCTCTTCAAATTATGGCCCGCAATCGTGTGCGTGTGATACCAGCGCAGCCCCGAGGGTCTGGGAGTGAAGTCATATCGTAGCTGCGCGCCGGGCGCGATCATCGGCGATCCCTCTTCCATGGCGCCGTCCTGCTCGGAGGGAGTCCAGAGGCCGTGCCAGTGGACAATCTCCGGTATGCTGGTGCGATTCAGCACATCGATTGCGATCGGCTTTCCCTCAGGCCAGCGAATAAGCGGGCCGGGCACCCGGCCGTTGTAGGCAATCGTCTCAACGTGTTTGCCCGCCGCGATCTCCAGCTTCAGCGGAGCAATTTCCAGGCACACGTCGGCCGCGGCTTGAGCCCACAGATTATGTTTCGCGGAAAAAGACACTCCTAAGGCAGCCGCAGACTTCGCGATGAATTCACGCCGGTTCATTAGCTTTCCCACTCTCACTGTATGCTCTCGGAGCTACCCGCTCGATGGTGTGTCCAGTCGAATCGTCTGCCCACAATTGCCTTTACGATCCAATGATCGGTGGCCGAGGTCACTCCTACGCCGACACCGAAGTTGATCTCCCAGTTTGGTGAGACATTCAGATCAACTGCAGGGAAGAACTGCTGCTGCTGATTGTGAAACGACTCAATGTTGTGCAGAGACCCATAGTCGGCGTAATACTCGAGGCCGCCGGAGATGTACTTGTTGAAGTCATAACTGAATTTGGCATCCGGCGCGAATTCCACGCCCTGACTGACGCTCTGCCCGTGAAACGATCGTTCCAGCGCCGGGTTCACGGTGAAGTACCAGCGTCCTATCGACTTGTCCACGATGGGACGGATCTCCCATGTCCAGGTGTCGGTCGAGAACTGGCGTCGCTGGTACCCAATCTCGGTGGAAAGACTTACACCCACCGGCCAATGCCAGCTGTCAGGAACGCGAACACGCGGACGGATGTGGTCGCCGACCCATTGCCACCCATCGCCGACGCGAGCGCTGGTGAAGATGTAGAAGCCGACCTCAGACCAGTTGTTGATGCCATGGGTGATCTCCAAAGTCTCATGTTCCGCGTGATTGGTGGGATAGAGTCCGTCGGCGGCATATTGCGAACCCGGGAGCGGCTTGGTCCCGTCAGCGGTAAAGTTGCTGTGCAGCTCCAGCATTGTGGTTTTCGGCGCGACGGTGTCAGAGCCGTAAACCTGAATTTCGTAGTTATCCTGCGCATGTGCTACGCGCCCGCAAAGACCACCAAATATCGCAGCAGCGAAGATCAACAGGCAAACAGTTTTCCACCTTAGTGGGCAGGCTAGTGCGAATTGTCGACGCCTTGAGACTATAACTGTCACGTTTTATATCCAGCAGTAGTTGAGCCACGGCTCGAACAGGAGGGGTGACATGGCTCTTCATTTTTGGCGAGAATCTCCTTAGTTTGAGATCTGGCCGACGAGATTGAGGTCAATCGCTACATCATTCTCTGCCTTCCAGATCAGGAAGCTCGGGTTCTTGAGACCCCACTGCACATAGGGAACGACGAATTGCGCTTTCGCCGTTGCCTTCGAGCCATCGATGTGTAGCTGCATCGGAATCGTCAGGTCGTGAGCAGCGCCGAGCAGAGTGAACACTCCGCTCACCTGAATAGTCGAGTCGCCTGAAGCAGCAATCATTCCGTTGTACGTTTTAGGCGCGAAAGAGACGGTGTCGAACTGGTCCACCTTGAGAATGTCTTTGTTCATCTTCCTATCGCGGCTATCGTTTCCCGTCTTGCCGCTGCCTGCGGCGACGATGACTATCCCCGATATATGGGAGGCGGTTCGGTCGAAATTGATTGATCCGGACTGTACGTGGAAGGTGCCGTTTACGACCTCGTGGGTCGTGTTGAGCTTCATCTTGACCTCGCTGGCATCGGGGTTGACGGCGAAAGTCTGATGCTGGGCGAATACGGCTGGAGCGAGGACGGCAGCGAGAGCCAATACTACGAAAGATTTCATTGCATTTCCCCGGAGGGTTTTGACTACATCGTTGGTTCTGCCATGGCTCGATTTCAGTTAGCGAACGCCTGTGGAGCAACAGCGGCGGGCTGGGTGACGCGTGTCAGCCTAGCCGTCACGCGCATCGCTCCGGGCCACACTCTGAGACAGAACGGCAGTACAGCGCGCGCGAGTGAGTTGTTCAAGCCATTCGCTGCGAACTCGGCAAGGCGCATCTGGGGCAGCATTGCGGAGCGTAATTGTGTCTGAAAGACCGGCGCCGGCTCCGCCGCAAGATAGGCGGCGGCGGCACGGCGGGCAGTGTGCAGGGCGATGGAGATACCATCGCCGGTGAACGAAGGGATTACGGCGGCCTGATCTCCGACGCAGTAAAGCCCATCCTCGGTTGTGCGGCGGATGTAACCATACGGGATATGAGTGATGGCGATCGGTTTGTCGAGCAGTGGCTCAGCACCGTCGAGCCGCATCGCGAGGTGAGGACAGTCCTGCTGCATCTTCGCAATGAGGCTCTCCCAGCGTAGCCCCGCCCGTGCGAAATACCGCTGTTTCACCACACAGCAGAAATTCGCAATGCCGTCTTCCACCGGTTGGATACCCCCGTAGCCTCCGGAATAGAGCGTCAACTCGGAGGCATCCTTCAGGTCAGCGGTCTGCGCGGGAGACAGTCGGTAATACATCTTGAAGGCGACCCATTGGTGAGGGTCCTTCGGACGCCCGTGTCCACGCAGATCGTGCTTGCCCGTAGCGAGAAAGGCGGTTGGAGCTTCATAACTGGTACCGTCGTCGAGCGTAGCCTGCCAGAGGTTGGTGGTCGTGCGACTGAGCGACTGCACGCCGCGACCACGCTCGACGCTGACTCCCGCAGCGATGGCCTCGGCGATGAGCGCTGTATCCAGCGCTTTGCGCGTGAGTGAGGCAGCGTGAAAAGGTAACGGAGCCTCCGCGGCCCGCCTAGCCGCGGCGAGGCGAACGTAGTCGATAGGCACCGCACCAAGCGCGGCCACGTCGATGCCAAGTGCATGAAGGTCCTCAAGAGCCTCTCCGCTTAGAAACTCTCCGCAGACTTTATGGCGCGGTGTCGGCTCGCGTTCGATCAGGGTGACTCTTCGTCCCTTTCGAGCGAGCGCGATCGAAACCGCACAGCCTGCCACTCCACCACCGACGATCAGTACTTCGTCTTGCAAAGCATTCCCTCCGAACTCGATGCATATTCAATCAATTTGTAGAGAACTCCATAGTTCTAGTAGACGTCCAGAAAGCAATTCGGCACGTCATTCTGTACGAATCGTCATTTTGGAACCGGTAGAGCGCTGGCTGGACGGATGCAGCCTGCGTCTATGACATTGGCCCTTAAAATCTCATGGCTTCCTATCCGATCAGTTACGACGAGTGGTGAGCTCGTGCCAGTTAAGGCCGAGCTCCACGATGAGCAGCGAGGCGAGGGTGAACGCAATCACGCCGACGGCAGATAAGACGTCGCCCAGGTGGCTCCAGTAACGAGGCCAGAGGTTGAGGACGCGGCTGGAGACAAAGGTGAACGTAACTGCATAGGAGCGCGCCATCCATTGGCGGTGCTGTGTGATTTGGCGGTTGCGCGCGGTGATGAAGGCGGCGGTGGTGCAGACCATCCAGGCGGCAGCCTGCATGGAGGTTCCGGGAAGACCCGGGCGGCCGGCTGCGAGAGCGATCCCCGTGAAGGAACCAACAAACACGGAGATGACGTAGATGCGACCGAGGATGCGATGGAGTTGGAGGTGACGCTCGCGGATCCGCGAGGAGAAATTGATGGGGCCGATCAAAAGAGCGAAGATTCCGGCGAGTGTATGCGGGATGAGGAGATGGCGGTCGGCAATGACCTGCAGACGGTAGGCGTGGTACATCGGATAGTCGGTAATGAGGAGCAGCTCTGAGGTAATGAAGACGAAGAGTACGGTGAGACCAAGCGAGACCCAGAGAATGGTCTTGAATCTGGAACCGGCGGAGCTGGGCGCTAGCAGAGTGGAAATTGGCATTATTCGCTTCTCAGATGGTTAAACGTGCTGAGGTGCGCCATGAGGGCGACGGGGGCGAGAGGCTTCACATCTCTTAGTCTAGCGAGACGCTTCAGAATCACCGACCTCATTTCCAGCGCCCCACGCACAACCGTCCTGGCCGCCACTTCTCCACCGTCACCGCCTCTCGCGAGACCTCAGCCGCAGCCAGCAGGCTTGCCCAATCCTCCTTCCGGAATGCCCGCCGGAACGACACCGGCCCATCATGCCGCACAAGCCAGTGCCACCGCACCAACCCAAACATCCGACTACTCCATTCAGACCTCTCCAAATCATTGATAAACCAGCCTGCCTGCACGCTCGCTTCCATCCACCTCAGCAGCGCGATGATCTCCTCGTCCTCCAGGTGATGTGCCAGCAGCGAGCTCACGACGATATCGACCGGCTTCTTCAGTCGATACTCCAAAGCATCGCCGGTCACCCATTCGATTCCGAACTCCTTTGGCGTGGTCTCCGCTGCTGCACGTGCCGCATAAGGATTCAAGTCGATCCCCGTTAACTGCACAGCAATGCCCCGTCTCCTTGCCCAGCCTGCAATCTGCCGTAGTAGATCGCCGCCGCCACTGCCCACATCGACGATGTGTACTGGATCGCGCAATCCATGCGGCAACCGCTCCAGCCAAGCCAGCGTCGGCCGATAACCCAGCAGCCAGCGATTGACTGTTTCCAGACTGCGCAGGCAGTCACGGAAATCCTCATAACTACAGTTGCCATCCATCAGCTCCGGCAACTCACGTGGAGAGACCCGCCGACTGAAGTCGATCTGTGCACTAGACCCCATGGAAGCGCATCGTCTCCGCTGTCAACCCCGGCCCAAACGACATCGCCCAACCACGTTGTCCCGGGCGCGCTTGCTGCATGATTCTCTGCAACACAAACATGACCGTCGCCGACGACATGTTGCCGAAGGACGATAGCACTTCGCGCGATGCTGCCAGCGCATCCGTCGGCAGTTCGAGCCCGTTCTCCACCGCATCCAAAATCGACCGTCCGCCAGGATGCACCGCCCACAGGTCGATGCCGTCGCGCTCCGCCATCAGTTCGCCCTCATGCAGCGCGCGGCCCAGCTCTCCCGGCACCTGCCCGGAGAGCAGCATGTCGAAACCTAGCTCGCGAATCCTCCAGGTAATCAGGCCACGTGTCTCCGGCACCATCACCGCCTTGAAGCTGTCCAGCGCGAGACCCTGCTCGCGAGCAGTAACGAGGCTCGCCGCCGCGCCATCGGCAAAGACCAGGAAGGAGAGCACCTGCTCCAGCTCCTGCGTTTCCTGGAAGTGCAGCGTACACAGTTCCAGGTTGACCATCAGAACACCCGCCTTCGGATCTGAGCGCACAATGTGCCGCGCCAGCTTCAGCGCATTGATCGCGGCATAGCATCCCATGAATCCAACCATCGTGCGCTCCACGCTCGCCGAAAGCCCGAGGTGGTCGACGATCTCAAAGTCCAGCCCCGGCGCATAGAGACCCGTGCAGCACGTCACCAGCACGTGCGTAATAACGGAGCGTTCTTCCTCGCTCAACGCAAGCCGGTCCACAGCCTTCCGCATCAGCACCGGAGCGCTCTCCTCAAACAACTCCATACGCCGCGCCGTGTTGGGAAAGTTAGCCAGCCGATAAAACTCATTGGCGTTATGCGACGACAATTGGCCGGAATCTTTCTGCGGGTCGAGGAATGAATAGCGATGCGCGATGCCGGCGCGGCTCACCATGCGGCGGAAGACCGTGCGAAGCCGCGGGTCGGCAAGCATCTTCTCTGCGAAGACCACGAAGGCGTCATGCACATCGTGCTCTGGTACGGCAGTGGCGATGCGGTTCAGGTAAGCCGTAGTCAAGTGCAATGGGCCCTCAGCCCGGGTTATGGGGATTAGATGTCGCGTATGTGTTGGGGAAGCTGGATCACGAAGAGACGACGATCCGGCGACAGTCGACTACTTGAGAGAACAGGCTCCGTATTCTCAATACAACGGCTACTCTATGAGACGAGACCGTTGTTCTTTTGGTCGCACTTTGCAGGAAGGGAATAGGATGACGATTTGTTCATGGAGTATGCAATCACCGGAGCGCCCCCTGAATTTCGTCCGTCCACATGCTAAATTACGGAAGAGCAAAGCAAGATGCGCGACCACGAGTGTTCTTTGGAATCGGTATTCAGCGCTCTGCCAACGCCTAAAATCTTCGAGGTCGACACCCCGAGATGACACCCGCAGCATCCCTCAGATCCACCTCGCTAACAACGGCGAGGTCTCTCTGGAACTCGGAGCCTACAATCCCATGTGCTGCTCCCACCAGTTCATCGGTAAGCTCTCCACTGACGGCTCTACTCTCCAGGGAGACTTCCCGCCGGGTTCCAACCAAAATCCCCACGCTGAAATCTGGACCAAAGTACACAGTGGCTCCTGCGTGGATCCAACCACTCTCAACAGATTCCAGTCACAAGCCTGCCCACCCGGCAAGAACTAGCAGGCACATCTAAGCGCCGTCCGAATCCTTCCACACGACGATCGATGTTTTCAGCAGCCTGCTAGGGCATTTCCGAGAGTGACGAAGTCCTGTTAGGACTATCCACTTTAGTCCTGGTATAACAGCGCTGAGCTTCGATGCGTTGGAACCTCTGCAGGTTTCTGCGCGTAGGTTTGATTTAGAGGCCAAGGTGGAAAAGCTTTCGTATACCCCAAAAGACAACGTGTCTACTTGGTCGAGAGAAGAACGGGGCCCAAGATGGGTTAATGCTGTCATGTTGCTTACATGGCTGTTGGCGGGGGTTGTCGCGTTTATTCCTTTCGCATTTGATACGTCACCGTGGGACGCAGTAACGCTGCGGGTTCCGGGTAATCAGGGGAATTGGTGGCATTTTCTTGCCGGTGCTCCGTTCTTTCTGGCATTTCTAATGCTTTGGCTGCGACTGCAATCTCTTTCTTCAACGCGGCTTCTGACTGCAATTCAACGACGATTGATCTGGAGTGTAGTTGGGTTCTCGATTTGTGGCACCACCCTGGTGGAGGCGCCATTTCTGTTGCATCTCGCCGGAACCAGCGAATGGCAGCGCCTCTCGGTCTTGAGCTTGGGCTTCGGCATCATGGTCGCCAGCGCTATTACTTTGCTTTTTCGACACCGAAAGATCTCCCTTTTTAGAGCTTGCATTGTTGGCCTTGATACGGCTTATCTCGCGAACACTGCGCTCTGTCTCGTCGTATACGCCGGAGCAACCGGGAATAAATGGTCAAGATCGGGATGGCTGATATCTATGGTGATTGTCTGGCCGATCGCTTCCGAGCTTATTTGGCTCCTAATCCAGACATTCCGAACACAACCGTTGCAGATCTATCCTCGCACCGTAGCCCGTTCAATCGGCTAAGCGAATTGGGTCTGCTCAAACCCGTCTCCGGAATCTTCTCGCGGAGTTCATAATCCGGCCTGAAGAACCAACGACCACTGCCGTGCACGGTGCCTTCCGCAACGTGTCTTCTGCTACAACTGGACGTCAGAATTGATTCATGGTGTGGAGGATGCGTCCGGGAGCAGCCGGAGCCGCTTGTTAATGGTCGGCCAATACTGGCGCAAGAGATTCCCGCAGAACCTCCAACCCTGGTCGGATGCATAGCGGATTAGCGTACTTTCGACTCCACGGCTGCCCTGAGGATAGTAGGTGTTGGCCAACGCTTCGCCTGCCAAGGGGCCAAGCAGTCCAGCGTAGTTAATCACTTGTTTGCCATTGTCGCTGCGGGTGATGATCAGGCGTGCGGCCGCATACTTCGCCGATTCTCCGAAGTCGAGGTTTCTTTTTACATAGAAGCGCGGGTCTTCGCGAGTCACAGAGGCGATCATGTAAGTTCCAAATAGGTTGGAGGAAGCGGCCCGGGCCATGTCTGCTCCAAATCTTTTGCTATATGCTCCGATCTCCTGGCCGTATCCCGCGGGGCGATTGGTCGCCTGCCCGAATGATGACCCGATCAGGGCTGCTGCAAATGTGGAAAGTGAAAGGCTGTTGTTCGCCGCTAACTTAAACTTCTGCCAGCTGTCTAGTGGACCTGCGTTCGTCGCGAGATCAGGAAACACGCGTGATTTGTTCTGAAGGGTCAGTACCTTTGCCACGCCGCTTTGGAATGCAGTTGTGGCTTCGGTGCTGGTTTGGGGCTGCTGGCCTGGGGACGGCGCATCTGGCGTAGGGTCCGACTGGCTTTGCTGGGCCATCCCCAT
>Ga0210398_10000741_pt1 | contig 35927 bp, 38 predicted proteins | sample IncBWC4OmetaG_FD_161047 | JGI IMG/M metagenome (GOLD analysis project Ga0210398, IMG submission 161047) | Forest soil microbial communities from Barre Woods Harvard Forest LTER site, Petersham, Massachusetts, United States - Inc-BW-C-4-O | ecosystem: Environmental > Terrestrial > Soil >... | reverse complement strand
ACGAGCTCGAAGACCTCAGGGCCGAGGAGGTCTTATGACCCGCACCGGCGACGATGCAGAGCGTAGCGATGAGGAGCAGCGGTGCAGATGACCCGCACCGGCGACGATGCAGAGCGTAGCGATGAGGAGGAGCGGTGCAGATGACCCATGTCGATATTCGCGAGGTGTCGCTGCGCGACGGGTTGCAGATCGAAAAGCCAATCCCGTTGTCGGCCAAGCTGGAACTGCTGGCAGCCGTGGCCGCTACCGGAGTGCGCGAGGTGGAGGCCACGGCGTTCGTCTCGCCGTCGAAGGTGCCGTCGATGGCCGACGCCGCCGAGCTTGCCGCCGAGCTGCGCAACTATCCCGACATCGAGTTCTCCGCCCTGGTGGCCAGCCCCAATGGTGCCAAGCGGGCCGTTGCCGCGGGGCTGCGGTCGATCGAATACGTCGTATCGACCAGCGACGCATTCAGCACGGCCAACGTCGGGCGCAGCAGCAAGGAGGCCACCGACCAGATCGTCGAGATCGTCGCTATTGCCCACGACAGCGACGTCACCGTCGAGGTCATCGTTGCCACCGCATGGGACTGCCCGTTCGAGGGACCCACGCCACCCCAGCGAGTCCTCGACATCGCCGCCACCGCGCGGGATCGAGGCGTCGACCGGTTTTCGATTGCCGACACCATCGGCACCACTACCCCGGGACGGGTGAGTTCGCTTATCGGACAACTACGTCCGGTCATCGGCGACTTGCCGCTGGGCGGACATTTCCACAACACCCGCGGCGCCGGACTGGCCAGCGCCTACGCCGCGGTCAGCTCCGGAATCACCCGGCTGGACGCATCCGTCGGCGGGCTGGGTGGCTGCCCGTTCGCGCCGGGCGCCACCGGCAATATCGCCACCGAGGACCTGGTGTACCTGCTGCGGGACAGCGACATCGACGTCGACGTCGACCTGCAGGCCGCCATTACCGCAGCTGAAGTAGCGAAATCGGTTGTCGGCCATGACTTGCCGGGTGCCCTGCTACGCGCCGGAGACCGGATCCGGACCTGATGCCGTCCCCGGACACCACGCGAACTCTGACCGCCAAGGGCCGGCACACCCGGGCGGCCATCGAGCAGGCTGCCCGTAAACTGTTCGCTGAACGTGGCTTTCACGGCACCACGCTGGCCGACATCACGTCAGCCGCCGGAAAGTCGGCGGCGGTCTTTTACCGTTATTACGCCGACAAGGAGGACTTACTCGCCGCATTGGCGGAGTCCTTCCTGCACGACGTGGTGACGCCGTCCAGCTTGAGCCTGCACCTGCCGGAATCCCCGGATGACGACGCATTCTTCACCTCGGTGGTCACCGGCTACTGGAACATGTTCAAGCAAAACATCGGGATCATGATCGCAGTAGCGCAGTTGGCAGCGACCCAGCAGCGGTTTGCCGCCGTCCAGAACGAATTCCGGCGGTTCGGCATGGAAATCGTCGCCGCCTCGGTGCTACGGGCGCAGGAGCAGGGCTACGCATCCGAACTCAATCCCGAGCACATCGCCGCTGCCATCGCGTTGTTGTTCGAGAATTTCACCACCGTGTTTGTCACGCCGCCCGGTGCTGGGAACCTGGGCGTCGAGATCAGTGACGACGACGCGATCGCGACCTTGTCGACGGTCTGGAAGAAGACCCTTTACGGCACTTAAGGAGTCAACAGTGGATTTCACCTTGCCAGAACACCTTCCGGGGTTGCTCGCCGAGATGGATGCGTTCATCGAACGTGAGATCGCCCCGCTGCAGGCCGAGAACATGCAGTACTTCGACCAGCGTCGGGAGCATGCCCGCACCGATTGGGACCACGACGGCATCCCGACCCGGGAGTGGGAGGACCTGCTCTCCGAGATGCGCCGACGGGCCGACAAGGCCGGCTGGCTGCGCTACGGACTGCCGACGTCGCTTGGTGGCCGCGATGGCACCAATGTCGACATGGCGGTGATCCGGGAATATCTGGCGCACAAGGGCCTTGGCCTGCACAACGACTTGCAGAACGAGGCGTCGATCGTCGGGAACTTTCCACAGGTGATCATGATGGAACGCTTCGGCACCGCCGCGCAACGCGCCCAATGGTCCGAGGCGTTGATCACTGGGGAACGCTCGATGGCCTTCGGGCTCACCGAGCCGCAGCACGGCTCCGATGCCACCTGGTTGGAAACGCACGCCAAGCCCGACGGCGATGACTGGGTGATCAACGGTTCCAAGCGGTTCAATACCGGCGTACACCGCGCCACGGATGACTTGATCTTCGCCCGTACTTCCGGCGAGCCGGGACAAGCCCGCGGCATCACCGCATTCCTGGTGCCTACCGACGCGCCAGGATTCACCGTCCCGTATTACTGGTGGACGTTCAACATGCCCACCGATCACGGCGAAGTCGAGCTCAATGATGTGCGGGTGCCCGCCGACGCGGTACTCGGTGAGGTGGATCGCGGGCTGGAGGTTGCCCAAACGTTCCTGCACGAGAACCGAATTCGACAAGCGGCCAGCAGCCTGGGCGCAGCGCAATACTGCATCGATCGGGCCGCCGAATATGCCGGCGAACGTACGGTGTTCGGCAAGCCGCTGGCGGTCAACCAGGCCGTGCAGTGGCCGCTGGCCGAGTTGCAGACCGAGGCCCAGATGGTGCGACTGCTGGTGCAGTACGCGGCCTGGCACTTGGACCGCAACCACCACATGGAGGTGTCCGACAAAGTGTCGATGGCCAACTATCGCGCGAACCGACTGGTTTGCGACGCCGCCGACCGTGCCATGCAGATTTTCGGCGGCCTCGGCTACAGCCGTCATGAGCCGTTCGAGCACATCTACCGCCACCACCGCCGCTACCGGATCACCGAGGGCGCCGAGGAGATCCAAATCCGGCGGGTGGCGCAGCGGCTGTTCAAATTCGGCAGCAAGTGACGGTCATCAAAGATCCGGCCGCGTTAGCGCCAAAACTTGCCGCGGTGCTGGAAACAGCCTTCGGCGCTAGCACCACGATCGATAACCTGCACGCACTGACCGGCGGTGCCAGCAGAACCACCTGGGCGTTCGAGGCCGTCGCAAACGGCCAACGCCGCTCGCTGATCCTTCGCACCGGCCCACCTGACGACGTACACGCCGGCATGGAACTCGAGGCTCGCGCTCAAGCCGCCGCCGCTGTCGCCGGGGCGCCGGTCCCCCACATTTTGGTCGCCGATGATTCGGCTGGCGCACTTGGCAATCCGTTTCTGATTTGCGACGAAATCAAAGGCGAGACGATCGTCCGTCGCATTCAGCGCCAGCTGGACGCAGCGGGTCGGGCACGACTACTACTCCAATGCGCCCAAGCGCTGGCCGCCATTCACCGCGCCGACACGAACCTCTCGGGCGTGGACCGCGAGGATCAACTCGCCGAATGGCGCGGCCGACTGGACGCCATGGGCGACACCACCGCCACCTTCGAGTGGGCTTTCCGGTGGCTCGCCGCCCATCGTCCGGCGCCGTCGCCGTCGCGCCTGGTGCACGGCGACTACCGGATGGGCAACCTCATCGTCGCCGGGTCCGAACTGGCGGCCGTACTGGACTGGGAGCTGGTGCACATCGGTGAGGTCTACGAAGACCTGGCCTGGTTCTGTATCCGGGCCTGGCGGTTCGGTGCTCCTGCCGACCGCGCCGCCGGCGGCCTGGGCAACGTCGAGGATTTTCTTTGCGCCTACGAAGAGGCCGGGGGTGCCACGGTCGATCGGGTGGCCTTTCACTGGTGGTTGGTCCTCGCCACGCTGCGCTGGGGTGTGATCTGCCGCTACCAGGCCGAGCGCCACCTGAGCGGGCAGACCCGCTCGGTGGAGCTGGCCGCGATCGGCCGGCGAGTCTGCGAGACCGAGTGGGATCTGCTCACCCTGCTCGATAAGCCTGCACCTGATGCCAGTTAACCGCTTAAGATGCCGCTGTGATTACTCCTGATCAGGCGATCGACACCATCCGCGGGACTGGTGGGGCGCAACCCGGCTACCGGGCGTTGCACGCCAAGGGCAAGCTCTATCGCGGCACATTCACCGCCACGGACGAGGCCGCCCAACTCTCCCGTGCTGCGCACCTCAACGGTTCGGCCGTACCCGCGCTGATCCGGTTCTCCAACGGCTCAGGCAATCCGGCACAGCCAGACAATGCTCCCGGCGTGCGTGGGATGGCGGTGAAGTTCACCCTGCCGGACGGGTCCACGACCGACGTGTCAACGCAGACCGCAAAGCTGTTCCCGTCCGCCACCCCCGATGGCTTCATCGCCCTGTTACGTGCGATGCGCCCCGGCACTACCGCTCCGCTGCGCCTGGCCGGATACATCGCCACCCACCCGCGCTTCTTGGCCGTATTGCCCGTATTGCAGGCCGCGAACAAAGTGCCGGCGAGCTACGCCACCGTCGAGTACCACGGATTGCACGCCTTCCGCTGGGTCGCCGCCGACGGTGGCGCACGATTCGTGCGCTACCACCTGCTTCCGGCCGCGGGCGAGGAGTTTCTGGCGCCGCCTGTCGCGAAGACCAAGCGCGCGAACTTCTTGACCGAAGAACTCGACGAGCGCCTCGCGTCGGAACCGGTTCGGTTCGACTACCAAGTCCAGATCGCAGCGGACGGCGATTCGACCGTCGATCCATCCAAACCGTGGCACAGCACTCAAACCGTCACCGTGGGCACGCTGACCATCACCGGCATCGAGACGGAACGCGAGCATGGCGGCGACATCGTGGTATTCGACCCCATGCGCGTCACCGACGGGATCGAGCCCTCGAATGATCCGGTGCTGCGGTTCCGCACGCTTGCTTACTCCGCATCGGTGAAGCTGCGCACCGGGGTGGATCGCGGTCCCGAGGCGCCTGCGACCTGATGACGGCAGGGGCCGCTTCCAGCAACCCACTGCACGGCCGCCCCACTGCGGCTGAACTTGTCGCTGCGGTCGCCGAATTCCTCGAGACAGACGTCCGGGAGTCGACCGCCGGTCAGGTCAATTTCCATGCCCGCGTCGCGGCCAATGTGTTGCGCATCGTCGAGCGTGAGTTGCTCGCCGACTCGGCCGACGATGTCACGGATGCCCTGGCCGGCCTCGGTTTTGACGACGAAGCCCAGCTGGCCGCCGCTATTCGGGCGGGCGTCCTCGACGGTCGCAACGAACAGGTGCAACCGGCTCTGCGTGCATTGGTGAGGCACCGGCTACCGGTCGCGCATCCGGGTTACGAAAACGAATAGAAAGACTCCCAATGACCGCCACCGGCTCCGACCACAGTCAGCACGTCATCGCCGAGGTGGCCGATCAGCTGTTCGCGGCGATCGAGCGAAGCGACGAGGCTACGCTGCGCCAGCTGTTCGATGACGACATCGCGGTATGGCGAGTGGGCGCCCGCCGCGACAACGACAAAGAGCGTGCGCTCAAGGTGCTGCGCTGGTTCATCGAAGTCAGCACCCAACGTCGCTACGAGATCCTGGACCGCCAGCTATTCGCTGGCGGATTCGTCCAGCAGCACATCCTGCACGCCACCGGCCGCAACGGCGGATTGATCGCCCTGCGGGTGTGCATCGTGATTAAGGTGGGGGTGAACGCCCTGATCAGCCGGATCGATGAGTACTTCGATCCTGCCGACCTCGCCCCGCTGATGAGCTGACCCGCAAGGGAGGAGCCGCGCAGATGGCCCGCGCCGGCGACGATGCAGAACGAAGCGATGAAGAGGAGCGGCGCAGATGACCACCGTGGAAACACTGCTGAGTGATCCTGATACCGCAGGGGTATGGAATCTCGTTCCGGACAAGTCCACGATCAGCTTCAAGATCAGGAACATGTGGGGCCTGATCAGCGTCAAAGGCCGGTTCACCGAGTTCGGCGGTGACGGCCAGATCACCGGCAAGGGCGCCATCTTCGGTCGCCTCGACATCCAGGTGGCGTCGTTGCGCACCGGAATCGGTAAACGCGACGAGCATCTGCGATCGGCCGATTTCTTCGACGCCGAGCACTTCCCGGAGATCAGCGTCGTCGTCACCGCCGTACAACCGACCTCCGGCAACGCTGCCGACCTACAGGCCACCTTCACCATTAAAGGAGTGACCGCCCCGGTGCCGCTGCCGGTGCGGATCATCCTGCTCGACGACGGCTCGGTGCGGGTCTCCGCGCAAACCGAGGTCGACAGGGCCCAGTTCGGCCTGGGATGGAACCGGCTCGGCATGGTCGGCGACCGGGCGACGGTTTCGGCCGACGCCTGTTTCGCGCGGGCGCCACGCTAGCCTTCGCCGGGCTGTGCGACCCACGCATCGTCGCTGGGCAGTAGCATCTGGACCGTGTCTGCCACCAGCCCTTTACGGGTCCTCGTGTACAGCGACAACGCCCAGACCCGACAGAACGTCATGCTGGCGCTGGGCAAACGGGTGCATCCGGAGCTGCCGGAGTTCAGCTACGTCGAAGTGGCCACCGGACCGGTCGTCATCCAACAGATGGACGCCGGAGACATCGATCTGGCCATCCTCGACGGCGAGGCGACCCCAGAAGGCGGCATGGGTATCGCGAAGCAGTTGAAAGACGAAATTGCGCAGGGACCGCCGATCGTGGTGCTGACCGGGCGGCGCGACGATGCCTGGTTGGCCCACTGGTCGCGCGCCGAGGCATCGGTTCCGCAGCCGATCGACCCGATCCGGCTCAGCCGTACGGTGCTCGAGTTGCTGCGCCCCGCCGTGCACTAGCCGATCCGCGTCTGCAGAGTCCCCGCGGGCACCGGCTGCTCAGCGCAGCCGGCTGAGGCCGCGAACCAATTGCCCGATCGGGTGAAATGTGTTGGTGTCCTTATTAACTCGGTAACCACCGATTGCCGGCCAACCGTTGCTCACGGCTACCGGCCGACCTCCCACCAGCCTGTGGTTGAGGTCACATCTAGACTGCTGAGCGCGGGGCCACACAAGATCGCTAGGCTGTGGTTGCGCTCACAGTCCGTCAGCCCACAGACAACTAGCGAGGGAGCGTCTTCCCGGCATGAATCTCTACCTACCCATCCTGGTGCTTGGGGGGATCGCCGCTGCTTTCGCCCTCGGCTCGGTCGCAATCGCGCAGATCACCGGCCCGAAGCGTTACAACCGCTCGAAGCTAGAGGCATACGAGTGCGGGATCGAGCCCAGCGACCAGCCGGCCAACGCGCCGCACGCGGGCAGCGGACAGCGGTTCCCGGTGAAGTACTACCTGACGGCGATGCTGTTCATCGTCTTCGACATTGAAATCGTGTTCCTGTACCCCTGGGCGGTCAGCTATGACCAGCTGGGGCTCTTCGCGCTGATCGAGATGGTGGTGTTCATGCTCACGGTCTTCGTGGCGTACGCCTACGTATGGCGCCGCGGCGGCCTGACTTGGGATTGAGGTAACGCGTGGGCATTGAAGAGAAAGTGCCAAGCGGTTTCTTGCTGACGACCGTCGAACAGCTGGCGGGCTATTTCCGCAAGAGCTCGTTGTGGCCGGCGACATTCGGATTGGCCTGCTGTGCCATCGAGATGATGGCCACCGCGGGCCCGCGGTTCGACATCGCGCGCTTTGGCATGGAGAGGTTTTCGGCGACACCACGGCAGGCCGATCTGATGATCGTGGCCGGTCGCGTCAGCCAGAAGATGGCGCCGGTGCTGCGTCAGATCTACGACCAGATGGCCGAGCCCAAATGGGTGCTGGCGATGGGCGTGTGCGCGTCGTCGGGCGGGATGTTCAACAACTATGCGATCGTCCAGGGCGTGGACCACGTCGTGCCGGTAGACATTTACCTGCCCGGCTGCCCGCCCCGTCCGGAGATGTTGTTGTACGCAATCCTGAAGCTGCACGACAAGATTCAGGAGATGCCGTTGGGCGTCAACCGCGAGCTGGCCATCGCCGAAGCCGAGCAGGCGGCGCTGGCCGCCCGGCCGACGATCGAGATGCACGGACTGCTGCGATGAGTTCACCGGAGCACGACCCGAAACGAGCAGCCGGCGAGGTCGGTGGCGCTCCTGTTGCCGCCGACCAATCCGACCCAGAGCTGATCGACGTTCGCCGAGGCATGTTCGGCATCCACGGCACTGGCGACACGTCGGGATACGGACGCCTGGTGCGTCAGGTCACGATCGACCCCGGCAGTCCCCGACCCTATGGCGGATACTTCGACGAGGTCGTCGATCGGTTGGCCGCGGCGCTGAAAGAAGCCGACAGCGTCGAATTCGATGACGCCGTAGAGAAAGTCGTGGTCTACCGCGACGAGCTGACTCTGCACGTGCGCCGTGAGCTACTGCCGCAGGTGGCCCGCCGGCTCCGTGACGACCCGGAGCTGCGCTTCGAACTGTGCCTGGGCGTCAACGGCGTGCACTACCCGCATGAAAGCGGACGTGAGCTGCACGCGGTGTATCCGCTGACCTCGATCACCCACGGGCGTCGCGTTCGAGTGGAAGTGGCTGCGCCGGACGGTGATCCGCATATTCCGTCGTTGTTCACGATCTATCCGACCAACGACTGGCACGAGCGCGAGACCTATGACTTCTTCGGCATCATCTTCGACGGCCACCCATCGTTGACCCGGATCGAGATGCCGGACGACTGGGAGGGACATCCGCAGCGCAAAGACTATCCACTCGGCGGCGTTCCGGTGGAGTACAAGGGCGCCCAGATCCCCCCTCCCGACGAGCGGAGGTCCTACAGCTGATGACCGAGACCGGCGCAGAAACCGTCATTGCCCTCGTCGGCCAGGACTGGGAGCAGATCGTTGAGGCGGCACGCAAAGGCGAACCCGGCGAACGAATCGTCGTCAACATGGGACCCCAGCACCCGTCCACCCACGGCGTGCTGCGGTTGATCCTGGAGATCGAAGGCGAGACGGTCATCGATGCGCGGTGCGGAATCGGCTACCTGCACACCGGGATCGAGAAGAACCTCGAATACCGGTACTGGACGCAGGGCGTGACGTTCGTAACCCGCATGGATTACCTGGCACCGTTTTTCAACGAAACCGCCTTCTGCCTCGGCGTCGAGAAGCTGCTCGGCATCACCGACGAGATCCCCGAACGCGTCAACGTGATCCGGGTGATGATGATGGAGCTCAACCGAATCTCCTCGCACCTGGTCGCCCTGGCGACCGGCGGCATGGAGTTGGGCGCGATGACGCCGATGTTCGTCGGCTTCCAGGGTCGCGAGATCATCCTCACGCTGTTCGAGTCGATCACCGGGCTGCGGATGAACAACTCCTACATCCGACCCGGCGGCGTCGCGCAGGACCTGCCACCCAACGCGCAGACCGAGATCGCCGAAGCCCTCACGAAGCTGAAGGTCTCGTTGCGCGACATGGGAGACCTGCTCAATGAGAGCGCTATCTGGAAAGCGCGCACCAAGGACGTCGGCTACCTGGACCTGACCGGTTGCATGGCCCTGGGAGTGACCGGGCCGTGCCTGCGATCCAGCGGGTTGCCGTACGACCTGCGCCGCACCGAACCCTACTGCGGATACGAGAACTACGAGTTCGACGTGATCACGGACGACGGCTGTGATGCCTACGGCCGCTACATCATTCGCGTCAAGGAGATGTCGGAGTCCGTGAAGATCGTCGAACAGTGCCTGGACAAGTTGCGGCCCGGCCCGACCATGGTGGAAGACCGCAAGATCGCGTGGCCGGCCGATCTGAAAGTCGGCCCGGACGGGCTGGGTAACTCGCCGGAGCACATCGCCAAGATCATGAGCGGCTCGATGGAGTCGTTGATCCACCACTTCAAGCTGGTCACCGAGGGCATCCGGGTACCGGCCGGGCAGGTCTACGTCGCCGTCGAGTCGCCGCGCGGCGAGCTGGGTGTGCACATGGTCAGCGACGGCGGCACCCGACCGTACCGGGTGCACTACCGGGATCCGTCGTTCACCAACCTGCAGGCTGTCGCCGCGATGTGCGAGGGCGGAATGGTCGCCGACGTGATCACGGCGGTCGCCAGCATCGATCCCGTCATGGGTGGGGTGGACCGATGACCGAAGCGCAGACCCCCGGCGCGCCAGGCAGCGGCGAGCGGGTATTCATCCGTCTTGGCCCGCCGCCCGAAGAGCCGGGCCAATTCGTTGTCGAGGGCGCGCCGGAGTCCTATCCGCCCGAGGTACAGGCCCGGTTGGAGGTCGACGCCAAGGAGATCATCGGCCGCTACCCCAACCCGCGGTCGGCGCTGCTGCCGCTGCTGCACCTGGTGCAGTCCGAGGACGGCTACGTGACACCTGCCGGTCTGGAATTCTGCGCCGAACAGCTCGGGCTGACCGGCGCCGAGGTCGCGGCGGTGGCGAGTTTCTACACCATGTACCGACGTGGCCCGACCGGTGACTACTTCGTCGGCGTGTGCACCAACACGCTCTGTGCGGTGATGGGCGGCGACGCGATCTTCGACTCGCTCAAAGAGCACCTCGGCATTGGCAACGACGAAACGACCGAAGACGGGTCGGTCACGCTGCAACACATCGAGTGCAACGCGGCGTGCGACTTCGCGCCGGTGGTGATGGTCAATTGGGAGTTCTACGACAACCAGACCGTCGAGTCGGCGCGAACGCTGGTCGACAGTCTGCGATCCGGTAATCCTGCCGCGCCAACCCGCGGCCTCGCTCCGCTGTGCAAGTTCAAGGAGACCGAACGGATTCTGGCCGGCTTCCCCGATCCACGGGCCGACGACGGCCAAGGCGGTGCGGGCGCGGCGACCCTGGCCGGCCTCGAGGTCGCCAAGGAGCACAACATGACTGCGCCGCCTTCAGGGGAAGGTCAGTAATGGGGTCACCAACGCCGCTGGCTCCGGTGCTGAGCCGCTTCTGGGACGACCCCAAGTCGTGGACCCTCGACACCTACCGTCGCAACGACGGCTACCAGGCCCTGGAAAAAGCCTTGAAGATGCCGCCGGACGACGTGATCACCGCGATTAAGGATTCCGGGCTGCGCGGCCGTGGCGGGGCGGGTTTCTCGACGGGGACCAAGTGGTCGTTCATCCCGCAGGGCGACAGCGGTCCGGCTACCAAGCCGCACTACCTCGTCGTCAACGCCGACGAGTCGGAACCCGGTACGTGCAAAGACATTCCGCTGATGCTGGCCACTCCGCACTTCCTGGTCGAAGGTGTGATCATCGCGTCCTATGCGATCCGGGCCAGCCACGCCTTCATCTACGTCCGCGGTGAGGTGCTGCCGGTGCTGCGGCGCCTGCAGAACGCCGTCGCCGAGGCCTACGCCGCGGGCTTCCTGGGCCGCGACATCGCGGGCTCCGGCTACGACCTCGAGCTGGTGGTGCACGCCGGCGCCGGCGCCTACATCTGCGGCGAGGAGACCGCGCTGCTCGACTCGTTGGAAGGCCGCCGCGGCCAGCCGCGCCTGCGCCCGCCGTTCCCCGCGGTGGCCGGGCTTTACGGCTGTCCGACCGTGATCAACAATGTCGAGACCATCGCGAGCGTTCCGCCGATCATCCTCAACGGCGTCGACTGGTTCCGGTCGATGGGCAGCGAGAAATCGCCTGGCTTCACGCTGTATTCGCTGTCCGGGCACGTGACGCGACCGGGCCAATATGAGGCACCGCTGGGCATCACGTTGCGGGAGTTACTCGACTACGCCGGCGGTGTGCGGGCCGGGCATCAGCTGAAGTTCTGGACGCCCGGTGGGTCATCCACTCCGCTCCTCACCGATGAGCACCTCGACGTGCCACTGGATTACGAAGGCGTCGGAGCGGCCGGCTCAATGCTCGGCACCAAGGCGTTGGAGATTTTCGACGAGACGACGTGTGTGGTGCGTGCCGTCGGGCGCTGGATCGATTTCTACAAGCACGAATCGTGCGGCAAATGCACGCCGTGCCGCGAGGGCACGTTCTGGCTCAGCCAGATCTACCAGCGGCTGGAAACCGGTCACGGCACCCCTGAGGATCTGGACAAGCTGCTCGACATCTCCGACGCCATTCTGGGTAAGTCGTTCTGCGCGTTGGGCGATGGTGCGGCAAGCCCGGTCGAGTCGTCGATCAGATTCTTCCGCGACGAATACGTCGCGCATGTCGAGGGCGGCGGCTGTCCGTTCGACCCCAAGCTGTCCATGCTCGCCCCGAACGGAGCCTCATGACTCAGACGGCCGACACCGGAAAGAAGGTCACCCAGCCCGAGCTGGTGAACCTGACCATCGACGGCACCGAAATCAGCGTTCCCAAAGGCACTTTGGTTATTCGGGCCGCCGAGTTGATCGGCGTGCAGATCCCCCGGTTCTGCGACCACCCGCTGCTGGATCCCGTCGGTGCCTGCCGCCAGTGCCTGGTCGAGATCGAGGGCCAGCGCAAACCGATGGCGTCGTGCACCATTCCCGTCACCGACGACATGGTGGTGCGCACGCAGTACAGCTCCGAAGCGGCCGACAAGGCCCAGCACGGGGTGATGGAGCTGCTGCTGATCAACCACCCGCTGGACTGCCCAATGTGCGACAAGGGCGGTGAGTGCCCGCTGCAGAACCAAGCGATGTCCAACGGCCGCCCCGACTCCCGGTTCCACGACGTCAAACGCACGTTCACCAAACCGATCAACATCTCCTCGCAGGTGCTGCTGGACCGCGAGCGCTGCATCTTGTGCGCGCGGTGCACCCGGTTCTCCGACCAGATCGCCGGTGACCCGTTCATCGAGATGCTGGAGCGCGGCGCACTGCAGCAGGTCGGCATTTACGCCAATGAGCCGTTCGAGTCGTACTTCTCCGGCAATACCGTGCAGATCTGCCCGGTCGGCGCACTGACCGGGACCGCCTACCGGTTCCGGGCCCGCCCATTCGATCTGGTCTCCAGCCCGAGTGTGTGTGAGCACTGCGCATCGGGCTGCGCGCAGCGCACCGACCACCGCCGCGGCAAGGTGCTGCGCCGACTGGCCGGCGACGAGCCCGAGGTCAACGAGGAATGGAACTGCGACAAGGGCAGGTGGGCGTTCACCTACGCCACGCAGGGTGACCGGATCACCACTCCCTTGGTCCGCGACGCCGATGGCGCGCTTGTGCCCGCTTCATGGCCGCACGCGGTGGCCGCCGCGGTCGAGGGACTCAGCTCGGCGGCCGGCGGAACGGGCGTGCTGCCCGGCGGTCGGCTGACCGTCGAAGACGCTTACGCCTACTCCAAGTTCGCACGAATCGTGTTGGGCACCAACGATATCGACTTCCGCGCTCGCCCGCATTCCAGCGAAGAGACGCAGTTCCTGGCGGCGCGGGTCGCCGGCACGTCGATCACGACCAGCTACTCCGATCTGGAGTCGGCGCCAGTGGTACTGCTCGCCGGCTTCGAGCCGGAAGAAGAGTCGCCGATCGTGTACTTGCGGCTGCGCAAAGCCGCCCGCAAACGCGGACTGCCGGTGCATGCCGTTGCCCCATTCGCCAGCAACGGGTTGAAGAAGTTGCACGGCACGCTGATCCAGACCGCCCCCGGTGCGGAAGCTGCCGCGCTGAAGGGCCTGGCCGCCGGTGAACTCGGTGAATTGCTATCTCAGCCCGGCGCGATCATCCTCGTCGGCGAACGGCTGGCCAGTGTGCCCGGTGGATTGTCCGCCGCGGCCCGGCTCGCCGACGCCACCGGCGCGAAACTGGCGTGGATACCGCGCCGCGCCGGCGAACGCGGCGCGCTCGAAGCCGGCGCGCTGCCGGGCTTGCTGCCCGGCGGCCGGCCGCTGAACGACGAGGCCGCCCGCGCACAAGTATCGCAGGCCTGGCACGTGTCTGAGTTGCCCGCGTCAGAAGGACGTGACACCGACGGGATCCTGGCCGCGGCCGCTGACGGCACCCTGGGCGCGCTGCTGGTCGGCGGCATCGAGCCGGACGACTTCGCCGATCCCGACGCGGTGCTGGCCGCTCTGGACGCTGCGGGCTTCGTGGTGAGCCTGGAGCTGCGGCACAGCGCGGTGACCGAACGCGCCGACGTGGTCTTCCCGATCGCGCCGGCGGCCGAGAAGTCCGGGACCTACGTCAACTGGGAGGGCCGAGGGCGCAGCTTCTCGGGCGCGTTGCCCCCCGCCGCGACGCCGGACCTGCGCGTACTCGACACCCTGGCCGACGAGGTGGGCATCGACCTCGGTTTTCCCACGGTCGAGGCCGCGCTCGCCGAACTCACTGCGATGGGCACCTGGGACGGCGCTCCCGCTGCCGCGCCGACCGTCGCGGCCGCCACCGCACCCAAGCCGGGTGCCGGTGAAGCCGTGTTGGCCGGGTGGCGGATGCTGCTCGACGACGGGCGGCTAGAAGACGGCGAACCGCACCTGGCCGGCACCGCGCGCACACCGGTGGTCCGACTGTCGGCCGGTACGGCGGACGCGATTGGCGCCGCTGACGGTGACCAGGTCGCCGTCAGCACTGACCGTGGGGCGATCACGCTGCCGCTGACCATCACCGAGATGCCCGACCACGTGGTTTGGCTACCGCTCAACTCACCGGGGTCAGCGGTGCACCGGACGTTGGGCGTCACGCCGGGTGCTGTGGTGCGGATCCGCGCCGGCGACGATGCAGTGGGGGCACCCCCAGCCGCGCAGCGGCGAGGGGGACCAAGCCATGCTGAGGAGCCGCGCTCATGATCGGAGTGGGCTCATGACCGGTTTCGGGCACGATACCTGGTGGCTGATCCTGGCCAAAGCGCTTTTCGTCTTCGTCTTCCTGGTGCTGACGGTGCTGATAGCAATCCTTGCCGAACGCAAGATCCTGGGCCGGATGCAGCTGCGCTGGGGGCCCAACCGGGTCGGCCCGCGCGGCTACCTGCAAAGCCTGGCCGACGGCATCAAGCTGGCGCTCAAGGAGCCGATCATCCCGGTTGGCGTTGAAAAGCCGATTTTCATTCTCGCACCAGCCATTTCGACGATCCCCGCGATCACAGCCTTTGCGTTTATCCCGTTCGGACCGCAGGTTTCCGTGTTCGGCCACTGGACTCCGCTGCAGGTGACCGACTTGCCGGTGGCGGTGCTCTTCATCCTGGCGCTGTCGTCAATCGGGGTCTACGGCATCGTGCTGGCGGGGTGGTCGTCGGGCTCGACCTATCCGCTGCTCGGCGGGGTGCGTTCGACCGCGCAGGTGATTTCCTACGAGGTCGCGATGGGACTCTCGTTCGCCACCGTGTTCCTCTTCGCCGGAACGATGTCCACGTCGCAGATCGTGGCGGCCCAAGACCGGGTCTGGTACATCTTCCTGCTGCTGCCGTCGTTCGCGACGTACCTGGTGTCCATGGTCGGCGAGACCAACCGGGCGCCGTTCGACCTGCCTGAGGCCGAAGGTGAACTGGTCGCCGGCTTCCACACCGAGTACTCGTCGCTGAGCTTCGCGATGTTCTACCTGGCCGAGTACATCAACATGACCACGGTGTCGGCGCTGGCCGCCACGCTGTTCATGGGCGGATGGCACGCGCCCTGGCCACTGAACATGTGGGCCGGCGCCAACACCGGATGGTGGCCGCTGCTGTGGTTCACCGCCAAGGTGTGGCTGTTCCTCTTCATCTACATCTGGCTGCGCGGCACGCTGCCGCGACTGCGATACGACCAGTTCATGGCGCTGGGGTGGAAGATCCTCATCCCGGTGTCGCTGATCTGGGCGCTGATCGCCGCGGGCATCCGCACGCTACGCGACCAGGGTTACCCGCACTGGACATCGCTGCTGGTCGGCGCCAGCATCGTTGTCACCGTCGTGCTGCTCTATTTGCTGCAAAAACCGTTTAGCAACAGGCAAATCCGCAAGAATCGGCGCCGCAACGAGCCGGCGGAGGCACCGTCCTTCGAACCGGCATTTCCCACGCCGCCGCTGCCCGGCAAGCCGCTGGCGCCCGCGACCAAGGAGGCTGCTAATGGCTAAATTCCTCAGTTCCCTCGCCGGGTTCGGTGTGACGTTCGGGTCGATGTTCAAGCGTCCCGTCACCGAGATGTATCCGGAAAATCCCGGCCCGGTGGCTCCGCGCTATCACGGCCGGCATCAGCTGAATCGCTACGAGGACGGCCTGGAGAAGTGCATCGGCTGCGAGCTGTGCGCATGGGCGTGCCCGGCCGACGCGATCTACGTCGAGGGCGCCGACAACACCGAGGAGCAGCGTTTCTCGCCCGGCGAACGCTACGGCCGGGTCTACCAGATCAACTATCTGCGCTGCATCGGATGCGGGCTGTGCGTCGAAGCCTGCCCGACCCGCTCATTGACGATGACCAACCACTACGAGATGGCCGACGACAATCGCGCCGGCCTGATCTACGAAAAGCACCAGCTACTGGCTCCGCTGCTGGAGGGCATGACCCCGACACCGCACCCCCGGGCCGAAGGGGCCACCGACGCCGACTACTACCGCGGCAACGTGACGTCAGAAGGCCTGCGCGACAAGCAAAGTTCGGACACCACCCAATGACCACCCTGCTGGCCACCGACCTGCTCACCCGGACCTCCACCGGTGAGGCGGTGACGTTCTACTTGCTGGGCGCACTGGCGTTAATTGGGGCGGTGGGTGTGGTGATGGCCGCCAACGCGGTCTACTCCGCGATGTTTCTGGCGATGACGATGATCATCCTGGCGGTGTTCTACATGATCGAGAACGCGCTGTTCCTCGGCGTGGTCCAGATCGTGGTCTACACCGGCGCGGTGATGATGCTGTTCCTGTTCGTGCTGATGCTGATCGGCGTGGATTCTGCGGAGTCCCTGGTGGAGACGCTGCGCGGTCAACGGGTGGCGGCGGTGATTATCGGTTTCGCATTCGGGATTCTGCTCATCGCCGGCATCGGCACCGTCACCACCGGCACCTACGCGACGCTGGAACAAGCCAACGCCGGCGGCAACGTCCAGGGTTTGGCGGTGCTGATCTTCTCCCGCTACCTGTGGGCGTTCGAGCTGACCAGCGCACTGCTGATCACCGCGGCCATGGGCGCGATGATTCTGGCACACCGGGAGCGCTTCGAGCACCGCAAGACCCAGCGGGAACTGTCGGTCGAACGGTTCCGCCCGGGCGGCCACCCCACTCCGCTACCCGGTCCAGGTGTCTTCGCCCGGCACAACGCGGTCGACACCGCAGCACTGTTGCCCGACGGCTCCTACTCCCGGTTGTCGGTGCCGCAGGTACTGGAGCCGCGAACCGTCGAAGGATTAGGAGTGCCCTCCGGCGGTGGTTCCAACGGTTCTCAGAACGGTGCGTCATGAATCCGGACAACTACCTCTATCTATCGGCGCTGCTGTTCACCATCGGAGCCGCCGGTGTGCTGTTGCGCCGCAACGCCATCGTGATGTTCATGTGCGTCGAGCTGATGCTCAACGCGGTCAACCTGGCGTTCGTCACCTTCGCCCGGATGCGTGGTCATCTCGACGGGCAGATGGTGGCGTTCTTCACCATGGTCGTCGCCGCCTGCGAAGTCGTCGTGGGCCTGGCCATCATCATGACGATTTTCCGTGCCCGCAGATCGGCCTCGGTCGACGAAGCCAACCTGCTCAAGGGCTGAAGCGATGACAAATTTCACCTGGCTGGTCGTGGCTCTTCCCGCGGCTGGCGCCGCGATACTGCTGCTCGGCGGCAGGCGCACCGACCGGTGGGGACACCTGCTTGGCTGCGCGACCGCGCTGGCAGCGTTCGGCGTCGGTCTGGAGCTGCTCGCCGACATGCTCGGCCGGCACGGCGACGCGCGCACCATCAGCCAGAACCTGTTCAGCTGGGTCCCGGTCGGCGGCCTGCAAGTCGACTTCGGTCTGCAAATCGACCAGTTGTCGATCTGCTTCGTGCTGCTGATCACCGGAGTCGGCTCGCTGATTCACATCTACTCGGTCGGCTACATGGCCGAAGACCCGGACCGCCGAAGGTTTTTCGCTTATCTCAACCTGTTCCTCGCGGCCATGCTGTTGCTGGTGGTCGCCGACAACTACCTGGTCCTCTACGCGGGTTGGGAAGGTGTGGGCCTGGCGTCCTACCTGCTGATCGGTTTCTGGTATCACAAGCCGACCGCGGCCACCGCGGCCAAGAAGGCATTCGTGATGAACCGGGTCGGGGACGCCGGGCTGGCGCTGGCGATCTTCGTGATCTTCGCCAACTTCGGCACGCTGTCCTACGCGCAAGTTTTCGGCCAAGCCCCCGGTGCCAGCCGCGCTGCACTGACGGCGATCGGGTTGCTGCTGCTGTCGGGCGCCTGCGCCAAATCCGCACAGGTTCCGCTGCAGGCGTGGCTCGGTGACGCGATGGAAGGCCCCACCCCGGTGTCCGCGCTGATCCACGCCGCCACCATGGTGACCGCCGGTGTGTATCTGATCGTGCGGTCCAACCCGCTGTACAACCTGGCGCCGGACGCCCGGCTTGGCGTGATCATCGTCGGCGCGGTGACCCTGCTGTTCGGGGCGATCATCGGCTGCGCCAAGGACGACATCAAACGCGCGCTGGCCGCGTCCACGATGAGTCAGATCGGTTACATGGTGCTGGCCGCGGGCCTCGGCCCGGCCGGCTACGTGTTCGCGATCATGCACCTACTCACCCACGGATTCTTCAAAGCCGGCCTGTTCCTTGGCTCCGGCGCGATCATTCACGCGATGGACGAGGAGCAGGACATGCGCCGCTACGGCGGGCTGCGTAAAGCGCTGCCGATCACCTTCGCGACCTTCGGGCTGGGCTACCTGGCGATCATCGGCATGTTTCCGTTCGCCGGCTACTTCTCCAAGGACGCCATCATCGAAGCCGCGCTGGGAGCGGGCGGAGTCCGCGGTTACCTGTTGGGCGGGGCTGCACTGCTGGGCGCCGGCATCACCGCGTTCTACATGACGCGGGTGATGCTGATGACGTTCTTCGGCGAAAAGCGTTGGGCCGCAGACGTGCATCCGCATGAGGCGCCCGCAACTATGGCCTGGCCGATGATCCTGCTGGCCGTCGGCTCGGTGTTCTCCGGTGGCCTGCTGGCCATTGGCGGCACTTTGCGGCACTGGCTGGAACCGGTGGTGACCTTCGAAGAAAGCACGCATGTGTGGCCGACGTGGGCGTTCACCTTCGTCACCCTCGGCATCGTCGTGGTCGGGATCGGCGTGGCCGTGCTGCTCTACGGCCTGCGCAAGGTGCTCGACACCGCACCCGAGGACGTGTCGGTGCTGACCGTCGCCGCCCGCAGAGATCTCTACGGCGATGCCTTCAACGAAGAGGTGTTCATGCGACCCAGTCAGCAACTGACCCACGCGCTAGTCGAATTCGACGACCAAGGCGTCGACGGCTCGGTCAACGCGTTGGCGGCGCTGGTCAGCCGGACCTCGGATCGGCTGCGCGGATTCGAGACAGGGTTCGTCCGCAACTATGCGCTGTCGATGTTCGCGGGCGCGGCGTTGGTGGCCGCGGCAATCCTGGCGGTGCAACTGTGGTGACCGCGCCGGCGACGATGCGGGGCGAAGCGATGCTGAGGAGCGGCGCCGAATGACTACGTTCCCCTGGCTTTCCGTGCTGTGGCTGGTGCCATTGGCCGGTGCCCTGGCCGTCATCGCGGTCCCGCCCGGCGGGCGGCAAATCGCCAAATGGCTCGGCCTGGCCGTCTCGGTGGCCGTGCTGGTGGTGTCGATCCTGATCGGGGTCGAGTTCAAGGCCGGCGGCCCGACTTATCAGTTCGTCGAATCCCACCGCTGGATACCGGCATTCGGCGCCGGCTACACGCTCGGGGTCGACGGCATCGCGCTGGTGCTGGTGCTGCTGACCACCATCCTGATACCGCTGCTGCTGGTGGCCGGCTGGAACGACGGCGGCGAGCGCTCGCGCGGCACCCAGGCCTACGTCGCGCTGACGCTGACCATCGAGTCGATGGTGCTGATTTCGGTGATCTCGCTGGACGTGTTGCTGTTCTACGTGTTCTTCGAGGCGATGCTGATCCCGATGTATTTCCTCATCGGCGGCTTCGGTGGCGGCGTCCAGCGGTCGCGCGCGGCGGTGAAGTTCTTGTTGTACAACCTGTTCGGCGGCCTGATCATGCTGGCCGCCGTGATCGGGTTGTACGTGGTGACCGCTCAGCATGGTTCGGGGACATTCGACTTCCGTCATATCGTCGCCGCCGTCTCGTCCGGTTCGCTCGGCGCCTCTTCGGCAGTACTCAAAGCGCTGTTCCTCGGTTTCATGTTCGCCTTCGCGATCAAGGCTCCGCTATGGCCGTTCCATCGGTGGCTGCCCGACGCCGCGGTGGAATCGACGCCCGCGACGGCGGTGTTGATCACGGCGGTGATGGACAAGGTCGGCACATTCGGCATGCTGCGCTACTGCTTGCAGTTGTTCCCTGACGCCTCAACGTATTTCCGACCGCCGATCGTGGTGTTGGCGCTCATCGGAGTCATCTACGGCGCCATCGTGGCAATCGGCCAGACCGACATCATGCGGCTGATCGCTTACACGTCGATCTCGCACTTCGGCTTCATCATCCTCGGCATCTTCGTGATGACCACCCAAGGCCAGAGCGGGTCGACGCTGTACATGCTCAACCACGGCATATCCACCGCCGCGGTGTTCCTGATCGCCGGATTCCTGATCTCGCGGCGCGGCACCCGGTCGATCGCAGCGTACGGCGGTGTGCAGAAGGTGGCCCCGGTGCTGGCCGGGACGTTCCTGGTCGCAGGCCTGGCCACGGTGTCGCTGCCCGGGCTGGCGCCATTCGTCAGCGAATTCCTGGTGCTGATCGGCGCATACACCCGTTACTGGCTGGCGGCCGCGTTCGGGGTCACCGCGCTGGTGCTCTCGTCGATCTACATTTTGTGGCTGTACCAGCGGGTGATGACCGGCCCCGTCACCGAGGGCAACGAGCGGATCCGTGACCTGGTCCCGCGCGAAATCGTGGTCGTCGCGCCGCTCATGGCGCTGCTGCTGGTGCTCGGGGTGTACCCGAAGCCGGTGCTGGACATCATTAATCCTGCGGTGGGCAACACCATGGCCACCATCGGCCAACATGACCCCGCACCAATCGTGCGACCCGGCGTCGCGCACCTACCGGGGACGGCGGAAGGACCACGCCGATGACGTCTGTTCTGGCTGTTTCGATGCCGACGCCCAGCGTCGAATATGGGCTGCTGTCACCGATACTCATCGTCTTCGGTGTTGCCGTGGTCGGGGTGCTGGTGGAAGCGTTCCTGCCCCGACGAGTCCGCTACGGCGCCCAGGTGCTCATTGCGGTCGGCGGACTGATCGCCGCGTTCGTCGCGGTTGTCATCGTCGGCAGGCAGCTCCGACCACCCGGCCGCACCGCGGTGCTGCAGGCGCTGGCCATCGACGGCCCCACCCTGGTGTTGCAGGGCGCCATCCTGCTGGTGGCCGTGCTGGCGGTGATCTTCATCGCCGAACGGCGTGACGGTGCGGACGCCACCACCGGCCCGGGCGCAGCGACCGCCACGGCCCACAGTGCCACCACAGCCGTCGGGCTGGACTCCTTTACGCCGCAAGCCTCTGCAGTGCCCGACAGCGTGGCCGAGCAACAGGCGATCCGCGCCGGGGTGAGACAGACCGAGCTCTTCCCGCTGGCGATGCTGGCCGTGGGCGGCATGCTGGTCTTCCCGGCTGCCAACGACTTACTGACGATGTTCATCGCGCTGGAAGTCTTGTCGCTGCCGCTGTACCTGCTGTGTGGGCTGGCCCGTCACCGCCGCTTGATGTCTCAGGAAGCAGCGGTCAAATACTTTCTGCTAGGCGCATTCTCGTCGGCGTTCTTCCTCTACGGCGTCGCACTGCTGTACGGCGCGACGGGCACGCTGTCGTTGCCCGGCATCGCCGGTGCGCTGCTATTCAACCCCAACGACTCGACGGCGTTGATCGGCGTCGCGCTGTTAGCGGTCGGCCTGTTGTTCAAAGTCGGCGCGGCCCCGTTCCATTCGTGGATTCCCGACGTCTACCAGGGTGCGCCGACTCCGATCACCGGGTTCATGGCCGCCGCCACCAAGGTCGCGGCGTTCGGCGCGCTACTGCGCGTTTTCTACGTGGCGCTCCCGCCGCTGCATAACGAGTGGCGGCCTGTGCTGTGGGCGATCTCCATCCTGACCATGGCGGTCGGCACCGTCACCGCGGTGAACCAAACCGATGTCAAACGGATGTTGGCGTACTCGTCGATCGCACACGTCGGCTTCATCCTCACCGGTGTCATCGCCGCCAACCCGGCGGGTCTCGCGTCGACGATGTTCTACCTGGTCGCCTACAGCTTCAGTACCGTGGGCGCGTTCGCGGTGGTCGGCCTGATCCGCAACCCTGACGGCGATGAAGACGCCACCATGTCCCATTGGGCCGGGTTGGGCCAACGCTATCCCGTTGTGGCCCTGCTATTTTCGATGTTCTTGCTGGCGTTCGCCGGTATTCCGTTGACCAGCGGGTTCGTCAGCAAGTTCGCGGTGTTCCAGGCGGCGGCCAAGGGCGGAGCGGTGCCGTTGGTGATCATCGGTGTGATCGCCAGTGGGGTGGCGGCCTACTTCTACGTACGGGTGATCGTGCTGATGTTCTTCACCGAGCCGCACGCCGATCAGGTGCAGGTCGTGATGCCCAGCTTCTGGAGTAAAGCGGCGATCGCGGTGTGCGCAGTGGTCACCGTCGGCCTGGGCGTGTTCCCGCAGCCGCTGCTCGATCTCGTCAACGAGGCCGCGCAGTTCGTGACATGACGCAGGCGCAGGTTCGCAACCGCCGATTGGATGCCCACAGCGGGCCGACCACCTCGGCGGCGGCGAAGAATCGTTGGCTCAAATCGCCATTTCAGGGCTGAGCCGCTAGGTCTTGGAGCCCGCCAAGACGAGATCGCCGAATGCAACCGCCGCCAAGTCCGGCCTCAGGACGCTCAGTTCCTCGAGGTCCTCGTCAGCGCGCCGCTCCACCAGCAAAGGAATGAAACCGCGAACTCGGCTGCTTTGGAACCGTGCGTAAGCATGCTGGACTACCGCGGTGACGTGATCGTGCGGAAGAGCCGTATATTTCTTGGCGAGGCGGCGCTCAACGTCACCAATTAACACCCGCTCTTCTTGAGGCATCCCGATATTGTTGCCGCCATCCTGACAGCCGTCAAGATGCGTGGCGTAAACGGACTGTTGTGTAAATCGTTGGAGAAAAACACTTTTGCAACAACGGCACCGGGAGTATAGTCCGCCTGGGCCCGCGCACCGGACCAGGTCGGTTTAGGCCTGATCAGTGTTTGCAGGTCGGGGCCCAACAGGGCGGCGCCAGCGCGACCTCCAGATCCTAGCTCCGCAGAAACGGCCGGGTGGCCAGCAAGTACACCGCAAACACGGCGAGCGGAGCCAGCAACGGCAACCAGGGCAGCTGCAGCGGAAATGCCGTGGCGACCAGGCCGGCAAACGCGAATCCCACGGCTCCGACCAACGTTGCTCCGCTGACGCCGGCTAGCCCGGCGCCGCTGCTGGCTGCGTGCCGCAACACCAGGTAGACGGCCGCCGACAATCCGGACACCACAGCCGGCGTCGCGACAGGATTGGACAGCACGATCACAACTACGGTGAACAGCACCGCAAGCGTGGCGACCGGGCGAAACACGGTCCCGGCCACCACTGCGACCATCGCCGACGCGGCCGCAATGAGCGCCGGACCGTGCGATCCGATCCCCACGACCGCCACCATCAAGAAGCCGAAGGCCGCCGACAGGGGGGCCAAGATGGCCAAGATACCCGCCGCCTGCTGCCCGCCGAATCTCATGATCGGCGTCCCGTCACCGGCCGGCGGCGATCGGGCATCACACGCATCGATTGGTCCAGTGTGCGATCCGCCTGCCAGGCCACCACGTCGACACCGACCGTGCCCATGTCGCGGTACATCGCGGACCGCTGCAACGCCCACATCCTGTCCACCAGCGGGTCCTGCTGGGCTGCGAACGGGGCGCCCTGCAGAACATCGACAGCCAACACAACGTGGCCGCGTCTGCGCAAATCGATCAGCGAGAGCGCGAACTCGGTATCCAGCAGCGTGGAGAACGCGACGACGATCGCGCCCGGCGGAATAGCCGCACGTGGCGCCAACGTCCCAGTGGTGGTTTCGAATTCGTCACCGACGGCAAGCACAGTATCGAGCACCCGGTAAAACTGGCGCTGCCCGATTTCGGCGCCAAGCCAGCGCGGCCGGCGGCCGCCGAGCGCGACGATGCCGGCCCGGTCGCCGTTGCGCAGCGCGGTCTGCACCACCTGGGCGGCGCCGCGCACAGTCCGCTCGGTGGATTCCGTCGCCGGGCCGGCCGGCTGCGGATAGCCGTCGACGAGTACCACCACGTCGGCGGACCGGTCGGTCAACCGCTGCGTCACATGCAGGCGGCCGCGGCGGGCGCTGACCGGCCAGTTGACGGTGCGCAGCTGGTCACCGGGCACGTAGGTGCGAATGTCGGCGTACTCGACGCCGCGGCCGATGTGTCGGGTCAGGTGGGTGCCCAGACGATCGAGCAGCTCGGTCCGTGGCAGTGACGTCGCTTGCGGTGGCGTCACCGGAAACACCGTCACATCGGCTGCGTCGACGGTCCCCGTGCCAATCAACAGCCCGCCATGCGCGACGGCCTCGACCGTGGCCCGGATGGGATATCGGCCCCAACGTTGGGCTGTGGTGGCCACCGTCTGCCGCTGACGAGATGTCTGATCGATGACGTCGAGTCGCATCCCGTCGACCGCCGACACCGTGAGTCCCACTGCAACACCGAATGTTTCAGTCGTAGCCCAGACGGTCAGCTGCGCCTGCTCAGTTTCGAAGCATCGCTGCGAACCCGGTTCTGCGTGCACGTTGATCTTTGGCATCGGTCGCTGCCAGCCGATTGAACACAACACACCAAGCAGCGGCGCCGCGAAGGCGACCAACTGCCAGCACGATCCGATCAGGGCGACGGCCAGCGCCAGTGCGGTACAGGTCGCGAGTGCACGCGTCAATGCCGATGCACGCCAGTGCAATTGGACTTCGCGGATCTCGATCACATCGTTGCGTCGCTTACTGGGGACCGGCGCCGGTTCGCGGAACCGGCACTCGCCGCAGCAGATCTTCGACGACGTCGGAGCCTTGAATCTTTCGTACCCACATCTCCGGCCGCAGGGTGATCCGATGCGCCACCGCAGGTGTGGCGAGCGCCTTGATGTCTTCGGGGATCACGTAATCGCGGCCAAGTAGCAGGGCGCGGGCGCGGGCGAGTTGGACCAGATCGAGTTCTGCGCGGGGGCTGGCGCCCACCGCCACCTGGGGATGGTTTCGGCTCGCGGCGGCCAGCGAGACCACGTAGCGCAAGACGTCCTCGTGCACACTCACCTGTTCGACCGACTCGCGCATCGCCAGCAGATCATGCGCGTCGACAACCTGATTGACTATCGGCTCGCCGGAGCCGCGATCCAGGCGACGCCGCAGCATCGAGGCCTCGTCGCGCTCGGAGAGGTAGCGAAGTTCGAGCCGTATCGCGAACCGGTCCAGCTGCGCCTCCGGTAAAGGGTAGGTGCCTTCGTATTCGATCGGGTTGTCGGTGGCTAGAACGATGAACGGTTGCGGCAGCCCGTGCGTTTCGCCGTCGATGCTCACCTGGCGCTCGGCCATCGCCTCCAGTAAAGCCGCCTGGGTCTTGGGCGGTGTCCGGTTGATTTCGTCGGCGAGCAGCAGGTTGGTGAAGATCGGCCCCGCACGAAACTCGAAACGGCCCGACTGCATGTCGTAAACCGTCGAACCGAGCAGGTCCGCCGGCAACAGGTCGGGAGTGAACTGCACGCGGGTGAAATCCAGTCCGAGCGCCGCGGCAAAGGATCGAGCGATCAGCGTCTTGCCGAGGCCGGGCAGGTCTTCGATGAGAACGTGCCCGCTGGCCAGCACGGTGGTGAGGATGAGGGTGAGCGCGGCTCGCTTCCCCACCACGACGCGCTCTATCTCATCGAGCACCGCTGCAGCGCGGGCCGTGGTCGTCGCCGCCGGCGTCGTCATACCTGCTCCAATCGTTCCAGGATTTCCGCGAGCGTGGCTCGACCCGGCCCGGGTTCGCGCGCACCGGTCGGCGCGACGTTGTTGGGATTCACCCACGCCCACAGTTGCGGGCCGAAAAGCATCCGCCCGGTGGCGTCAAACGCTGCCGGGTCTTTGGCCTGGTTTAGCCCGGTCGTGATGGCGAAGCGCCGGGCCAGCATCGGACGCAGGTGTCGGTCCCAGTCGGTTCGGGTGGATTCCGACCGGTGGATCAGCGTCTCCGTCCGCGATAGCCAACTACGCAGCGACTCCTCGAGCGGGTTCGGGGCCGCGGCGGGCGACGAGTCAACGCCGTGGCCCAGGACCTGGCGCACATTGACCAATGCAAACAGCGCCGCGGCACCGGCCGCCCACAGCACGAATCGACGATCGTGCAGCGCGAGCGCGGCCAGCTCCGCGCTCAGGATGACGGAAATGCCAAGGGCCAGAAGTCTTTTCATACCGTGCTCCGCAATTCAGCGAGAACCAGCTGCAGCACGCCTTCGGCGCTTTCGCGATGCGCCTCGCTCATCACATGCGGACTGAACCGAGCCTCTTCGAACAAGTTCACCAGCTCGACGGCGGTAGCGACATGCAACGCGTGGTTTTCGACGGCTCGGGCCAGCACTTCTGTGGGGGTGTCGAAGTCCTGCGGGACGGCTTCGGGGACATAGGCCAGTTGGCGCTCCATCGCCGCATAGCAAGCGATGATGGCCGCCCGCGGTTCGCGGGTGCGGTCTCCGATTTCGGCCAATCCGACTTCGGCTGCCCGCGCCAGCGACTCGGAGGTCGTCGTGGGCGCCAGCGGTGCGACCGGTTCGGGGGCAACGATCGGCGCCACCCCGACGCGCCGGCGGCGGGCGGCGACAACCGCGCCCGCGACGATCAGCACCAGCAGCGCCACCGCGCTCGCGATCAGGTAGCGCACCACGTCGCCCTCACCACCCACCTCGCGCGGATCGGCCGGTGGTCGTGGGGCGGTATTGGCGGGCGTGGGAGCGGTTGATGCCGGTCCGGTCGAGGCCTGACCGGGGGTACGCAGCGCGACGAACCGAGACAGCAGCCACACCGCCAGCAGCCACACGACCAGCACTCCGGCCCCGATCAGCAACACTCGCCAACTCGTTCGGCCCCGGCCGCCGGAAAGCCTGTCCGGCAGGCCACCGGCGCTGGGCGCGGTCTTACGCGGATCGCGGAGCCGGACGATGACGGCAACGGCCAAAATAACCATCGACACGCTGAGCATGGCGATCAGGTAGACCAGCGACGACCCATCGTCCGGTGGCCTTTTCCGCACCGCACGCTCGACGCCCGGAAGATATCCGCGCAACGACGCGGCGATAACCATCAGCAGCACGATCACGGCGACCACACGGCCTGTCGCCTTATCAAACATTGGCACACCACTCGACCGGTTGCCTGCCGCTGTTGCGGCATTCCGTTTGCTCATCCTGGCACGTAGCCCACCCGCGTTGCCAGCGATCACCGCAGCTAGTTGTGCTCCGCGATCTCGGCGAGCCGGTCGAGGGATGCCCGAAGCCGGTCCGGCGTCGTACGGCGGGCGCGGGGCAGCCGATTCTCATCGGTCAATCCCGACCAGTCGTAGGTGTGGGTAACCCGGGTGCGGGTTGCGGCCAGGGGTTCGAGCTCCCAGCGCCACAGATGTCCCGGCGGTCGTCGACCCGGTTCCGACGGGAGCCAGGCGATGCGACGACCCTCCTCGAACTCCACGATGTGATTCTCCCGGATACTGCCCATGGTGAGGGTCATGGTGAAGACCGCTCCGAGGGTGCGGACACGTTGTCCGGGCAGGGCTTCGGCGAGGTTGTCATTGCCGTCCCAGAGTGGCTGTTGGGATGGATCGGCGATGAGCTCGAAGATCCGATTGGGGCTGGCCGCGATCTCGCGGCTCGCGCTCACCACTCGAGGGACGTCGGTGTCGTCGGCCATGACCTATCGAAGCATTGGGACGAGAGAAAACGGAAACCGTTTTGATGGCGTGGGGGTTGTGGCAGTGATTGGGGAGGACCAGCCACCTCCCCAATCACCGCGTCGCCGGCATTGCCACAAACACGAACCAGATGCGGGCAGGGTTCAAAGCCGGCGGTACGGCGTGAGGTAAGGCGGCAACGGCACGGCAGGGTCCAGGTCGTCGGCGGGCACGGGTGTGCCCGCTGTCAGGGTCAGCGGCACGACCCCGGCCCAGTGCGGCAACGCCATGTCCTCCTCGTCGTCGACCGGTCCGCCGTCACGCACCTTGGCGGAGACCTCGACGAGATCGAGCGCAAGCACGGCTGTGGCCGCGAGTTCGCGGGTGTTGGGAGGTCTGCTATCAGCGGACCGGCCGGTCGCGATGTGATCGAGCAGGGCCGCCAGCGCGCGCAGTTTCTCGCCGCGGTCTTGCACCAGGCGCGCGCTGCCGACCACCACGACCGACCGGTATTTCAGTGAATGATGCAACGCGGCGCGGGCCAGCACCAGGCCGTCCACCAGGGTGACCGTGACGCAGACCGGCAGCCCCTCCGCGGCCGCCGCGGAGGCGAGCATCGGGCCGCTGCCGGTGGATCCGTGCAGGTACAAGATCTCGCCCAGCCGCACGTGGGTCGTCGGTAACACCACCGGTCGACCGGCATTCAGGTAGCCGACGTGACAGATCAGGGCCTCGTCGAGGATGCCATGGACCGTCCCGCGGTCGTAGTGGGCGCGCTCCCGATACCGGGTCGGCACAGTCCGTGACGTGGGCGGATAGTCCTGGCCCACGGCCTGCGGTGAGTTCGCTGGCGAGGTCACCGTTGCCTCCAGTTTTGTACTAGTGCATACTTTTCTACGTGCCAGAACAATACACGATCCAAGGTACGGGTGCGGAGGCGATCGCGAGCAATGTCGAGGAGGCCATTTCTGCGGGCGCCCTGGCGCCCGGCGCCGAGTTACCCCCGATCAGGGAGCTGGCCGGGCAACTTGGCGTCAACGCCAACACGGTTGCCGCCGCCTATCGCCTGCTGCGCGAACGCGGTGCCGTCGAGACCGCGGGTCGACGCGGCACCCGGGTGCGGGACCGGCCGGCGACCACGCCGCGCTCGCTGCGCGGGCTCGCCGTCCCGCACGGCGTGCGAGACCTTTCCACCGGCAACCCGGATCCGACGCTGCTGCCCATCGCCGCCGCACAACTTCCGCACGGCGGCTCGCGGCGAGGAGCCCCGCTGCTGTACGGGGAACCCGCCATCTCCCCCGACCTGGCCGAGCACGCCCTGGTGTCGCTGACCGACGACGGCGTTTCGGCGGAACACCTCACGGTGACCGCCGGGGCTCTCGACGGCATCGAACGCGTCCTCACTGCCCACCTGCGGCCCGGCGACCGAGTGGCGGTCGAGGATCCGGGGTGGGCAAATCTGCTGGATCTGCTTGCCGCGCTGGGTCTTTCGGTCGATCCGGTGCGGGTCGACGACGACGGGCCGCTGGCCGCCGATGTGGCACGGGCGCTGCGCCGCGGCGTGCGGGCCGTCGTGGTGACCACGCGCGCCCAGAATCCCACCGGCGCCGCCGTTTCGGCTGCACGCGCGAGCGAGCTGCGTGCGCTGCTGGCCGACCATAGCGAGGCGCTGCTCATCGAAGACGACCATTGCGCTGGGATCGCCGGCGCACCACTGCACGCCTTGGCCGGGACGACGCGGCATTGGGCGTTCGTGCGGTCGGCAGCCAAGGCATACGGCCCCGACCTGAGGCTGGCACTCCTCGCCGGCGACCACCGCACCGTTGAGCGAGTGCATGGGCGGCTGCGCCTGGGACCGGGTTGGATCAGTTACCTGCTGCAGGACCTCGCCGTCGGCTTGTGGAGTGACACGGCAGCAACACATCTGGTGCACAAGGCCGAAGCCGCCTACACCCGCAACCGCACCCTGCTGCACACGGCGCTGGCCGACCGGGGTGTGACGTCGCACGGCAGATCCGGTCTCAACGTCTGGATTCCGGTGCCCGACGAAACCGTGGCGATCACCCGGCTGCTGGGCGCGGGCTGGGCGGCGGCACCGGGAACACGGTTCAGGATCAGCACACCGCCGGGACTGCGGATCACCGTCTCCACCCTCGCTGCCACCGAAATCGACCCACTCGCCGACGCAGTCACCGAGGCGATCCACGCCGTCGGTCGGGCCAGCGTGTGAGATCATCGCCGTCTTAACCGGTAACGTGAAGCCCAATGATCGGCGATCGCTGGAACGTAACGGACGACGAAGTCGCCCGGCACTATCCATGCGATGACCTCGTGCACGCGCCGACTCTGCAGGCGTGGCGCGGAATCACCGTGCACACCACGCCGGAGGCGCTATGGCCGTGGGTTGGTCAGATCAGGCTGGCACCATATTCGTACGACTGGATCGACAACCTCGGCCGTCGGTCACCGGAGCAACTGATGGGTCTGCCCGATCCCGTTGTCGGCGAGGCATTCAGCACTGCGGCAACCCGTCGCTTCGGGCGCATTCTCGCCGTCGAGCCACCCAAGCACCTCACCGGTGAAATCATGGGCGCACAGATCTCGTATGTCCTTGTGCCGGAAGGTAAGTCGACTCGGCTGCTGATGAAGCTCGTCACGGCCATGGGCCGCTGGTTGGCGCCCGGGCTGTCCGTCGGCGACCTCATCATGGCTCGCCGGCAACTGCTCAACCTCAAGCACCTAGCCGAACGATCTCAGGTGGTGGAACACTAACCCTGTGCCGCCGTATCGAGATGTCGCCGCGTTCAACGACCGTGCCGCCGGATACGACCAGGGCTTGCGGGGGAGACTGCACCACGAGATCGCCAACCGCACTGCCAGTCTCGCCGTGGCCACCGTCGCCGCTCCCGACCGGGTGCTCGACCTGGGCTGCGGAACGGGCTATCTGCTGCGGACATTGGCAAGCTGCTATCCCGATGCCGAACAACTTGTCGGTATCGACGCTGCTCCCGAGATGGTGCGGACGGCCGGCGCCACCGCCGGAGATGACCGGTTGGCGTTCGCCGTCGGCGTCGCCGAACACATCGGCTACCCCGACGAGATGTTCGACCTGGTCGTCAGCACAACGTCGTTTGATCACTGGTCGGATCAGCAAGCGGGACTGAACGAATGCGCCCGAGTGTTGCGCCGCGGTGGTCAGTTGGTGCTCGTCGACCAGTTCTCACGGTGGCTGGCGCCGACGCTGCTCACCAGCCGCCGTGGCAAAGCCCGGACCAGGCGCCGCGCCACCCGGTTGCTCTTGCGTGCCGGATTCAGCTCGCCGCGCTGGCATCGGCTACACGCGGTGATCATCAACGCGGTGACCGCGACGAAACCGGCTTAGGACTGGAACGACCGGAAGCTGCCGTCGAGCACCTGCAGATGACCGATCGTGCGTCCCGTCACGACCTCCGGATCCACCAGCGCCAACTCGACAGCGGCCCGCGCGAATTCCTGCGCACTCGCCACCTCATCGAATTCACGGGTGTAGTACGAAAGTCCCGGCGTCAGTATCGGTTTGGATGGCGACAAGGCATTCACCGCGATGCTATGGCCCTGAAGATCGTATGCCGCACACCATGTCAAGTGTTCCAGTGCGGCTTTGGATCCGCCGTAGCCGGGCAGCACGCCGCCGCTGCGGTCGAGGTAGGGTCCGTCACCCGGTAGCCGGGACGCGGCTGAGGTGACGTTGATGATCGTGCCGCTCTTCGCGGCGATCATGTCGGGGCAGATCAGCTGGATCAGCTCATAGGCCGCGAACACCGCGATCTCGAAGTGCCGCCGGTACGCGCCCAGCGGCGCTCCGAGCAGCCCCGGCCAGCCGGGTTTGGCGGCGCCCGGCGGCGCTTGGGTCGATTTACCGTGGGCTTTGGAATCGGGGCCATCGGGGTTGCCAGGTTTCGGCGGGCGTCCGGGCGCGGTGAACGCTGCGTTGTTGACCAGAATCGTGATAGGGCCCAACGCATCTCGGGCCTGATCGACAAGCATGGCTATGTCGTCGCGGTCGAGCAGATCGGCCCGGATTGCGACCGCGCGGCCGCCGGCCGACTCGATGTCGGCGACGGTCTCACCGATGGTCCCGGGCAGTCGCTCGTCCCAGACATTTTCGGTGCGCCCGATCACCGCGACCGCCGCGCCTTCAGACGCCAGCGCCACAGCGATCGCCCGGCCCAATCCGCGGCTGGCGCCGGTGACGATCGCGGCCCGGCCGTCCAGTCGTCCGGTCACCGGCCCGACCCTACATCTCGAGTGACGCCGTGAACGAGGATGGCCGTGGTCTGCTCAACCCAGGCGTCGTCGAGTTGTTCGTCCGGACGCAGCAGCAGCCGCAACAACGTCGCTCCGCCAATCAACTCGATCAGCCGGTCCGGGTCGACATCGCGATGCACCTCACCGCGCTCGACGCCTTCACTCAGCCGCGCCCGCACGGCGGTGAACAGATCCACGAAACGCGACATCACCCGGGCGTTGAGCTCGGAGTCGGCGCTCATGTCGGCGACCAGCCCGGGCAACGCGGCGCGCACCACCGGGGTGGTGAACACGTCGCGCGCGGCGGCGATCATCGCCCGCACGTCAGCAGCCATGTCGCCGGCCGGAGCCACCAGCGCCGTGGGCGCCACCGGAAAAGCGGCCTCGTGCACCAGTTCGGCCTTGCTCGACCACCGGCGGTACAGCGCGGTCTTCGTGGTTCCGGCGCGTTCGGCCACCGCGGCCAAAGTGAGATTCGAATACCCGATTTGGACAAGCAGATCCGCCGTCGCCGTCAATATGGCAGCGTCGATACGCGGATCACGGGGCCGTCCGGCACCCGGGGCCTTGTCAACCGAGGGTGGGTCTGCTTTCATAACGCTACCTACCGTATCGTAATTGCCGCGAAGAAGTCTCAATGAAGGAGGCACCCGTGGCCAATGAACCTGTGCTCGACAAAGTCGACCGACTTCAGCGCTCCAGCCGCGACGTCACCGCACTGCCCGCGGTGATGTCGCAATGGCTGTCAACCGTCCTGCCCGGCGGAGCGACACCGCAGGTCACCGTGGAGAGCGGCGTGGACTCGACCGGCATGTCCTCGGAAACCATCATCTTGACCGCCCGCTGGGACGAAGACGGCCAGCCGATTGCGCAGAAGCTGGTGGCCCGGGTGGCGCCCACCGCCGACGACGTCCAAGTCTTCCCGACATATCGGCTTGACCACCAATTCGAGGTGATACGGATGGTCGGCGAGCTGACCGACGTCCCGGTCCCCCGGGTGCGCTGGCTCGAGCCGACCGGCGACGTCTTGGGGACACCGTTCTTCTTGATGGACTACGTCGAGGGCGAGGTGCCGCCCGACGTCATGCCCTACACCTTCGGCGGCAACTGGTTTGCCGACGCGCCGCCCGAGCGTCAGCGCGAACTGCAGGACGCCACCGTCGGAGTGTTGGCATCGTTGCATGCAATCCCGCACGCGGACAGTACGTTTGATTTCCTCGCCGAAGCGGAGCAGGGCGACAGCGCGCTGCGCAGACACTTCAATTGGGTACGGTCGTGGTACGACTTCGCGGTGCCTGACATCGGACGATCACCGTTGCTGGAGCGGAGTTTCCGGTGGCTGGAAGACAACTGGCCGCAACAGGTGGCCGCCACCGAGCCGGTGCTGTTGTGGGGCGATGCCCGGGTGGGCAACGTCTTGTACCGCGACTTTCGACCGGTGGCCGTGCTGGACTGGGAAATGGTGACGCTGGGTCCGCGTGAGCTCGATGTCGCATGGATGATCTTCGCGCACATGGTCTTTCAGGAGCTCGCCGGCTTGGCGACGCTGCCGGGCTTACCCGATGTGATGCGTGAGGAGGACGTCCGCTCTACCTATCAGCGGCTCACCGGCGTCGAAATCGGCGACCTGCATTGGTTTTACGTCTACTCGGGGGTTATGTGGGCCTGCGTGTTCATGCGCACTGGCGCGCGGCGGGTGCACTTCGGGGAAACCGAGAAACCTGACGACGTGGAATCGCTCTTCTATCACGCCGGATTGCTGAAGCGTCTTGTCGGAGAGGATCAGTAATGCTCGGACCGCTCGACGAGTACCCGGTACACCAGGTTCCCCAGCCGATCGCGTGGCCGGGTTCCTCGGACCGCAATTTCTACGATCGCTCCTACTTCAACGCCCACGACCGCACCGGGAACATCTTCGTGATCAGCGGCATCGGCTACTACCCCAACCTCGGGGTGAAGGACGCTTTCGTGCTCATCCGGCGCGGTGACACCCAGACCGCGGTGCACCTTTCGGACGCCATCGATCAGGACCGGCTCAATCAGAACGTGAACGGTTATCGGATCGAGGTCATCGAGCCGCTGCACAAGCTGCGGTTGATCCTCGGCGAAACCGAGGGAATCGCAGCCGATCTCACCTGGGAGGGCCTGTTCGACGTCGTCCAGGAGCAGCCGCACATTCTGCGCACGGGGAACCGGGTCACACTAAACGCGCAGCGGTTCGCCCAACTCGGCAGCTGGAGCGGCCGGATTGCCGTCGACGGCCAAGAGATCGCCGTCGACCCCGCCACCTGGATCGGCAGCCGCGACCGGTCCTGGGGCATCAGGCCGATCGGCGAACCCGAACCTGCCGGCCGGCCCGCCGACCCGCCGTTCGAGGGCATGTGGTGGCTTTACGTTCCGATGGCGTTCGACGACTTCGCGGTGGTGCTGATCATCCAGGAGGAGCCCAACGGATTCCGTTCGCTCAACGACTGCACCCGAATCTGGCGCGACGGTCGGGTCGAGCAGTTGGGCTGGCCGCGGGTCAAGATCCACTACCGGTCCGGCACCCGCATCCCGACCGGCGCGACGATCGACGCCACCGCCCCGGACGGCACCCCCGTCCACTTCGACGTGGAGTCCAAGCTGCCGGTGCCGATCCATGTCGGCGGTGGCTACGGCGGTGATTCGGACTGGCTGCACGGCATGTGGAAGGGCGAGAAGTTCGTCGAGCGGCTGACTTACAACATGACCGACCCGGCGATCGTCGGACGATCCGGCTTCGGCGTCATCGACCATGTCGGCCGCGCGCTGTGCCGCGACGGCGACGGCAGTCCGGTGGAGGGCTGGGGTCTCTACGAACACGGCGCGCTGGGCCGCCACGATCCGTCGGGGTTCGCCGACTGGCTAACGGTTGCGCCCTAACCGGTTTCGGTACGCAGCACCGGGGTGATCGGCCGGCAGCAGCGGTCCGGCGCTGCCAAGACGTTCGCGAAGCGTCGAAGGCGCGACCTGATCTGGCACCCGGCCGCGGCGACGAAGCTCGGGCACAACGAATTTCGCGAAGTCGACGAAGGTGCCCGGGGTCGTCACGTAGGCCAGATTGAAGCCGTCTACATCGGCCTCCTCGACCCAGCGCTCGAGTTGGTCGGCTACTTCGGCGGGCGAGCCCACCAGTACCGGGCCACGACCACCGATGCCGATCTCCTGGGCCAATTCCCGCACCGTCCACGTGCGCTCCGGTGCGGCGGTGGTAAACGACGCCAGCGCTGACCGGTTCGCGTTGGTCTCGACGTATCGCAGGGGATCGTCGGGGTCGAGCTGGGCCAGGTCGACCCCGGTCCAGCCGCCGAATAGCGCCAACGCACCACTGGCGCTGACGAACTTCCGATACTCGGCCAGCTTGGCGACGGCCTGTTCATGCGTTTCGGCGACGACCGGCGTCACCATCGTGAACACCTTGATCGACCGCGGATCTCGGCCCAGCTCGGCGGCGGCCGTCCGCAGCGCCCGCACCGGACCACGCACGATTTGCGGCGTCGGGCCCGAGACGAACACCGCCTCGGCGTGGGCTGCCGCGAACCTGACGCCTCGCGGCGAGGCACCGGCCTGGAACAGCACCGGAGTGCGTTGCGGCGACGGTTCGCACAGGAACGGACCGGGGACGGAGAAGTATTTGCCCTTGTGCTCGATGTCGTGCACCTTGGCCGGATCGGTGAACACACCGCGCTGCGGGTCGCGCACAACCGCATCGGACTCCCACGACGCTTCCCATAGCTTGTAGCAGACCTCGAGATACTCGTCGGCAATCTCGTAGCGCTGGTCGTGCGGGATCTGTGCATCCAGGCCGAGATTGCTTGCGGCACTGTCCAGATAGGAGGTGACGATGTTCCACGCCA
>Ga0210398_10000740_pt1 | contig 35983 bp, 39 predicted proteins | sample IncBWC4OmetaG_FD_161047 | JGI IMG/M metagenome (GOLD analysis project Ga0210398, IMG submission 161047) | Forest soil microbial communities from Barre Woods Harvard Forest LTER site, Petersham, Massachusetts, United States - Inc-BW-C-4-O | ecosystem: Environmental > Terrestrial > Soil >... | reverse complement strand
TCTGCCGTCGGGGGGTCCCAATTACCCGCTCGCCTCACCTTTTGTCCGCCTCATTTTCACCCCTACCGAACAGATCTCGCTGGTGGAAGCGGTCTTCACCGCCGACCCGGCGCCGCCCGGCAACGGCGACCCGCAATTGCGCGACCGCCACGGCACCGCGTTCCGGCTCGATGACCACACGCTCTCGTTTACCGAATTATGGTATTCGCCGGCGTCGCTGGCGAGCGAGGGTCTGGCCGGCACCTATAAGCTCGGCATGTGGTTCGCGACCGGGCCGTTTGCCGACCCGCTGCGCGATGCCGACGGTCTGTCGCTGGCCAATCCGGCGAGCAACGGCATCCCGCTGACCCACTCCGGCGACTACGCGCTTTACGCGATCGCCAACCAGATGCTGTGGCACAAGCCGGACACCGAGGCGCAGGGCATCGGCGTGTTCCTGCAAATCATGCACGGTCCGGATGATCGCAATCTCAACGATTTGTATATCGAGGGCGGGATTAACTGGAAGGGGCCGCTTGCCGGTCGGTCGCATGACGTAGCCGGCATCGCCCTGACCTATGCCGGCATCGGCGCCGCGGCCCACCGCTATAGCCAGGACGTGGTTTTCTACAGCGGCTTGGGCACCCCTTACGCGCAGGGCGAACCGATCATCGAGGCCACTTACCGAGCGCGGCTGACGCCGTGGTTCAAAATTCAGCCCGATTTGCAATACGTGATCAACCCCGGGGCCAGGATCCCGACGACGCAAAGCCCGGCGCCGCTGAAGAACGCCCTGGTCGCCGGGATCCGCGTCACCGTCGACTTCTGACCGCCGGCCGGCGCGGCTCACACCGTCGCTCCCGGACTGTGTCATTGCGAGCCGCGGGTCGGCGCAGGAGCGCCGCCCGGGGACAGGCTCCGCGAAGCAATCTCGGGCCGCGGAGCGTCGTTTGGGTCGGGATTGCGTCGTCGCTCCGCTCCTCGCAATGACCCGGTGGCAGCCGGTCGGAAACTGCACTAATTGAGAACGTCCGCACGATTCTGCGGCACAATCGTCGCCTCAACGGTCGGGATCGGTTACGGATGGCTCAACCGGCGCAAGAGCGGACGTTGGAGCAGCCGGTTTCTCTCGCGGCGCTCTTCGCCGGGTTTCTCAAGGTCTCGCTCTGCGGGATCGGCGGTGGCGGCGGACTGGTCTGGTCTCGCCGCATCGCCGTCGACCAGCGTCAGTGGATAACCGAGCAGGAATTCGGCGATATCGTGAGCCTCTGCCAGTTCATGCCCGGGCCGAACATTGTCGGCATCGCGGTCTGCATCGGGGCGAGAACGCGGGGTGCTGTCGGGACCATCGCCGCGACCTCGGGCTTTCTTGTCATACCATGGGGGATCGGCCTCTCGCTCGGCTTGCTATACCTTAAATATGCTCACCTGACGGTCCTCCGGAACATCCTGGGCGGGGTGGCCCCGGCCGCTGCCGGGCTCCTTGTTGCCACCGGAATAAGGCTGCTGATGCCGCACCGCGAGCGCCCCGCAGCCTTGCTCTTTGCAGCGCTTGCCTTTGGTCTGATGGCCTTCAGCAAACTGCCGCTGCTTCTCGTTTTGTTCAGCTTGGTGCCGCTCAGCATTGCCGTCGCGGGCATCGAAACCGCGAGGGCACGATGACGAGCCCCCCGATCGCGCTGACCGCGCATCTGGCCCTGCTGTCGTCGATCAGCTTTGGCGGCTTCCCGACCGTCCTGCCGGATGTCCGAAACTTCGTCGTCGCCACCCATCGCTGGATGACGGACCGGGAATTCGCCGACCTTTTCGCGATGGCGCAGTCTATCCCCGGGCCGAACATGATCTTGATGATGAGTTTTGTCGGATGGAAGGTGTGGGGATTTCCAGGGGCCGTCGCCAGCGCGTTCGCGACCTTCGGGCCCGCCTGCGCCATCTATTTCGCCGCCTACCACCTGTGGGACCGGTTTCGCAACGCGCCGTGGCAACGGGTCGTGCGTCTCGGCCTGGTTCCGGTAACCATGGGCCTCGTCATCGCCAGCGGCATGGTGATGGCGCGCGCGGCGGACGCCGGCTGGCGGGCGGCAGCCGTGACGATTGCGGCGGCCGCAATGATGCTCGGGACACGGCTCAATCCCCTGTGGCTGCTCCTCGCGGGCGGCGCTCTCGGCGGCCTCGGCCTACTCTGACGCGGCTGCGATCGACGCCTGCCCACAATCGATCAATTCGCCGGCGCTCCGGCTTCATCGGGCGGGCCGCGCGGCCAAAACCCGGATCGCGTCGCGCGACGCCTTTTGCGGTATCGGCCGCCACCACGCGTCGGCCGTCGCCATCGTCTTCTCCGCACCGCTTCAGGGGACCGGCCGCAAGACCAGGACCGTAGCATCGGATCGCAACAGCCCGGCGCGGGCGGCGACGAACAGCCGGTCGAGCTCGGGCACGAACAAAGCCGTGCGCGCGCCCGCCGCGGTCTCAATGCGCGACAGCCGGGAATAGGCGCCGGTCGGCCCGGCTTCGAACACATCGACCGCTCCGGCGCCGCAGCTGACATAAATCCGCCGGCGCTTCGGGTCGAAGAAAACATCGTCCGCATCACCGCACGCGCTGAGCTGCGCGGTCGCCGCGCCGGTCCTGGTGTCGACCAGCACGAGCTGCGGCGGGCGGCGAAAGACGGTGGCCAAGGCCATGCCGGCGGCGTCGAGCGCGATCGGGAAATTTCCCCGCAACTCCGAGAATTTCCAGGCGGCCGTCTGCCTCCGGGAAGGCAGATCGACGACCGAGATTTGGCCGGCGTCGGGCACATTGACAAAGGCGCGGCCGGTGGCCGGATCGATCGAAAAGCCTTCGGGATGCGCGGCGAACCGGACATCGCCGATCCTCTCCCGCGTGTTCGGGTCGATGATTGCGAGGGCGCCGCTGCCATAGCCGACGACGATGTTGCCGGTGCGGGGATCGATGCGAACGTCGTCGGCGTCGCTGCCGAGCATAACCGCGCCAGCGGGCGTCAGCGCCGCGCTGCGGTAGAAGCGGACCGAGCCGTCACCGCCACTGGCGACGGCGACCAGGTCGGCCTGCGGCGCGTAGCCGACACCCTGCGGCTCGCTCAGCCCGGAAATCCGCTGGGTCTGCCGCCCGGCGGCGAGGTCGACGACATCGAGGCTATTGTTGCCGATCTCGGCGACGAAAAGGCGTTTGCGGACGGGGTCCACCGCCATGTGGTCGATCCGCCCGGAGACAGCGAGAAGCGGGATCCTGCTCTCGACCACCAAAGCCGGTTCGGCCTGACCGGGTCGGGCCAGACCGAGAGAGGCGAATAAGAGAGCAAGGAACGGGATAATTCGACGCGGGTTATAGTTGACTTCCTCCATCACTGCGCTCCTCGCACCGCGAGCGGCGCAGAACTTGGACGGAAGACCGTCTGACGGGGCGTCTGCTCTGCCCCGACCGACATTTTTGCCCGTCCTCGCCGCCGGCCGCAAGACTGCCGCAAATGGAAATGCGTCAGCGCTCGCGGAGAAACGCGGTCAGCAAGGCGCGGGTGCCATCGGCCGGGGTGCGTGCGCCGGCGACCACCTCGGCTTCGATCTTGGCGAGGCAGCGGGCGACGGCGGGTGCGGCGCGGAAATGCTCGATCAGGGCGACTTCGATCTCCGACCACAACGCGGTGCGCGCCTGCTCGCGGCGGCGCCGCGTCCACGCCCCGGTTGCTTCGAGGGCGTCGCGAAAGCGCGCCACGTCGTCCCACACCTCGGCGATGCCGCGGCCTTCGAGCGCCGAGATGGCGCGCACCGGCACCTGCCACTCGGGGCTTGGCGGGCGGACGAGCCGCATCGCGCTCGCGTAATCGGCCGCCGTACGCCGCGCCGCCGCGGCGAGTTCGCCATCGGCCTTGTTGACGAGGACGAGGTGGGCCAGCTCGACGATGCCGCGCTTGATCCCCTGCAATTCGTCGCCGGCCCCAGGCGGCAGGATCAGGACGAACATGTCAGTCATCTCGGCGACCGCGGTTTCGGACTGGCCGGCGCCGACGGTCTCGACGACGACCGCGTCAAAGCCGGCCGCCTCGCACAAGAGGATCGCCTCGCGAGTGCGCGGTGCGGCACCGCCATGGCCGGGGCCCGCCGATGACGGGCGGATAAAGGCACATGGCGAGCGGCCCAATTCGGCCATCCGGGTCTTGTCGGCGAGGATGGCGCCGCCGCCGCGCTTCGAGGCCGGATCGACGGCGAGCACCGCGACATGCCGTCCGCGGGCGACCCCATCGAGGCCAAAGCACTCGATAAACGTCGATTTCCCCGCGCCTGGCGGTCCGGAAATCCCGATGCGCACACTGTTGCCGGTGTGCGGCAATACCCCGGCGAGCAATTCCTCGGCCGCGGCGCGATCGTCGGCTCGGGTCGATTCGACAAGGGTGATCGCGCGGGCGAGCGCGCGCCGGTCGCCGCGCCGCAGCGCCTCCCCGAGAGGTTGCGCCGCCGTCACTCGCCCCGATCAGGGAAATAGGAGCCGTCGCGCCGTTTGCGGCGCACGCATTCCATCGAGGCGATCGTCATGATCTGCTCGACAACCGTCATCAGATCGCTCATCCGGAACGGCTTGAGCAGATGATAACGGCCGCTTTGTTCGAGCCGCTCGGAATGGCGGTGGTCGCCGGTCGTCAAGATGACGCCGCAGCCTTGCTGGTGGGCAATCTCGGCTAAGGTAAAGCCGTCCTTTTCGCCGGGCTGCGTGACGTCGATCATGACAATGTCGAAATCGTCTTCGTCGAGCTGGTCCTCCATCTCGGCACCGGTTTCCACGCTCGAAAACGAAAAGCCTTCCTCCTCGAAGACCTCTCCGAGTAACTCGCGGATGTAATCGTCATTTTCAACAATCAACACCTTGCAGATTCGCGCCATTCGCTCTCCTGCTTATTTTGCCCACTCGTGCCGGTCGCGGCTCAGAGCTCCGATCCGGAAAGAATCGAAAAAGATCAGAATGTGAGTCGTCATTCCCGCTTTCGCGGGGGCGACGGTAAAGTGCTGGGATCATTAGCCTCATTCTCTCCGACACTCATCCCGGCATCAGCATCGCCTCGCGCCGGGCCGCTTCCTGCTGGCGCGTCCACATCGCGGCATAGACGCCGTCCAGCCGCAACAGCTCGCGGTGATGACCGCGCTCGACGATATGCCCGCGATCGACAACCAGGATCTCGTCGGCGTCAACGATCGTCGACAGCCGGTGGGCGATGACGAGGGTCGTGCGGTCGGCCGAGACCTCCGCGAGGTTCATCTGGATATCGCGCTCGGTTTTGGTGTCGAGCGCCGAGGTCGCTTCGTCAAAGACCAGGATCTTCGGCGCCTTCAAAATAACCCGCGCGATCGCGACACGCTGCTTTTCGCCGCCCGACAGTTTGAGGCCGCGCTCGCCGACCATCGTGTCGTAGCCGTCGGGCAACGAGGCGACGAAGTCATGGATATGAGCGAGGCGCGCCGCCTCCTCGACCGCCGCGCGCGGGGCGCCGGGGCGGCCATAGGCGATGTTGTAAAAAATCGTGTCGTTGAACAGCACGGTGTCTTGCGGGACGACGCCGATCGCGCGCCTGAGGCTGTCCTGGGTGACCTCGCGGATGTCTTGCCCGTCGATCTCGATCGCACCACCGCCGACATCCCAAAAGCGGAACAAGAGCCGCGCGATCGTCGATTTGCCGGCGCCGCTCGGACCGACGATCGCGAGCTTGGCGCCGGCCGGCACCCGAAAATCGACATCGAACAGGATCGGCCGCCGGCCGTCGTAACCGAACTCGACGTGGCGAAAGGCGAGCTCCCCGGCGCCGAGCGACAGCGCCGCGGCATCGGGGCGGTCCACGATCTCGGGCTCGACCGCCATCAATGCCGTCATCTGCTCGAGATCGGCCAGCGACTGCTTGATGTTGCGATAGACGACGCCGAGAAAGTTGAGCGGCGTGTAAAGCTGAATCAGGTAGGCGTTGACCAGCACGAAGTCGCCGACCGTCATTGCCCGCGCCGCCACGCCCCTGCCCGCGAGGATCATGACCCCGACAAGCCCGACGGCGATGATCACCCCCTGACCGAGATTGAGCGCGGCAAGGGTGGTTTCGCTTTTGACCGCGGCATATTCGTAGGCGCGCAGGGCGGCGTCGTACCGCTGCGCCTCATGCTCCTCATTGGCGAAATATTTGACGGTCTCAAAGTTCAACAGGCTGTCGATCGCGCGGGTGTTGGCCTCGCTGTTGCGCTCGTTCATGTCGCGGCGAAAGCGCACCCGCCAGTCGGTCACCAGAAACGTAAAGCCGATGTAGAGCACGATCGTCGCCAAGGTGACGGCGGCAAAAGTCCAGTTGTAAAGCCGCCACAGGATGGCGCAGGCCAGCAGGATTTCGACAAAGGTCGGGACGATGTTGAACAGCAGAAAGGACAGCAGGAACTCGATGCCGGCGGTGCCGCGCTCGATCGCCCGCGACAATCCGCCGGTGCGGCGCTCGAGATGAAAGCGCAAGGCCAGCGCGTGAACATGGCGAAACGCCGAGAGCGCCAGGCGGCGCACCGCGCGCTGCGTGACTTTGGCGAAGGCGGCGTTGCGCAATTCGTTGAAGCCCTGCGCCATGACCCGCGCCAAGCCGTAGGCGACGATCAGCGCCACCGGCACGGCGATGACCGCCTTGCCCGGCGCCACCGCGTCGACGGCGTGTTTGTAGAGAAACGGGACCGAGATGTTCAGGAGCCGGCCCGCGATCAGAAAGCCGACGGCGAGCACGACCCGCACCCGCAATTCCGCCGACCCGCTCGGCCACAGATACGGGGCGAGCGAGCGGAGCGCCCTCACCTCGTCCTTGAGACGGCCCTTCGGGCGCAACGGGCCCGGGGTTATCGGCCGGCCGCGCCGGCTCACCGCGCCGGACCGAGCGGCGGCTCGGGTTCGACGAGCCGCGCCGCACCGAACCCGCCAAACAGGTTGAGCGCCAACAGAAAAGCAAGGACAACCAGCATCGCGCCCCACAGGAAGGGACTGCTGTGGCCGAGATCGGCAAACAGGTAGCCGGCCAAAGGCGGGCCGATCACCCGCGCGAGGCTGCCGATCGATTGCGTAACCCCGAGCACTTCGCCCTGCTCCCCGCCGCCGGCGCGGCGCGAGATCAGGCTGGTCAGCGCCGGCTGGGTCAGCCCGAGCCCGATCGCCAGCACCGCGAAAGCGCCGCCCAGCAGCGCCAGATCGCGGGAGAACGGCACGACCACCAGCCCGATGGCGAGCAGCACCAGGCCGCACAACAACAGCCGCTCCTCGCCGTAGCGCTTGGTCAGCCGGCGGGTCAGCCCGCCCTGCATGATCGCCGATAACAGGCCGAGATAGGCAAAGACATAGCCGACCTTCTCCGGCCCCCAGTCCAATTGGCGCAACGCCCACAGCGCAAAGATGCTCTCCATCGCGGCGAAGGCCAGGATGACGAGGAAAAAGATCATGATCAGCCGCGCCAATACCGGCCGGCGCAGCGCGCCGCGGATCAGGCCGACGCGGCTTTGCGGCCGGGCCTGGCCGCGCCGTTCGCGCGGGTGGCTCTCGCGCAATACAAACAGCACGCCGCACAGGGCGACAAACGACAGCCCGGCGGCGGCCCAGGCCGGGGTCTGGAGATTGGCGGTCGCCGGGTTGTTGCCGGCGAGAAAGCCGCCGAGCGCGGGGCCGAAAATAAACCCGAGGCCAAAGGCGGCGCCGATCATGCCCATGCCGTGGGCGCGCTCTTCCGGTTTGGTGATGTCGGCGATGTAGGCCTGGGCGGCGGCGATGTTGCCGGCGCAGGCACCGGCGAGCGCGCGCGCCGCAAACAGCATCCACAGCGCGTCGGCGGCGCCGAGCCATATATACGCCAGCGCCGAGGCCGCCATGCTCGCCATCAGCACCGGGCGCCGGCCGATCCGGTCGCTGAGCCGGCCCCACAACGGGGCGGCCAAGAGCTGCATCAGCGAATAGGTGGCGAGCAACCAGGTCACTTCGGGTGCGGCGGCGCCGAACCGAACCCCATAAAACGGCAACAGCGGGATGACGAGGCCGAACCCGATCAGGTCGATCAAAACAATGAGAAACAGGGTCGGCATGTTCGCCGCCTGGTATCGCGCACCTATCACCCAAGGGCAAGGGCCTCGTCGCCGCGGACCCGCCGACCGCCGGCGTGCGGGTGTCCCTAAGTGCTTGACAGGGATGGCAGCTTTTAAAGCTTGCGCCGGGCCGCGGGCTAGTTCCGGCCGGAGATCAGGCCGCGGGCGACGATCTGGGCCTGGATCTCGGCCGCACCCTCGAAGATGTTGAGGATGCGCGCGTCGCACAGCACGCGGCTGATCGGGTATTCGAGCGCATAGCCGTTGCCGCCGTGGATCTGCACCGCGTTGTCGGCGTTCGACCAGGCGACGCGCGCAGCCAGCAGCTTGGCCATGCCGGCCTCGATGTCGCAGCGCCGGCCGCCATCCTTTTCACGCGCGGCGAAATAGGTGAGCTGGCGGGCGACCATCGTCTCCGCCGCCATCGATGCAAGCTTTGCGGCGACCCGCGGGAAATGGGCGAGCGGCTTGCCGAATTGCCGGCGCTCGAGCGCGTAAGCGAGGCCCAATTCGAGCGCGTTCTGCGCGACCCCGACGGCGCGCGACGCGGTCTGGATGCGGGCGCTTTCAAAGGTCGCCATCAGCTGCTTGAAACCTTGGCCTTCGACCGCACCGAGCAGACCGTCGGCGGGCACGGCAAAACCGTCAAAGGCGATTTCGTATTCCTTCATGCCGCGATAGCCGAGCACCGGGATTTCGGTACCGTTCATTCCCTCCGCCGGGAACGGGTCGGCCTCGCTGCCCCGCGGCTTGGGCGCCAAAAACATGCTGAGGCCGCGGTAACCGCGCTCGCCGCCGGCGGTGCGCGCCAATAGCGTCATCAGGTCGGAGCGCGAACCGTGGGTGATCCAGGTCTTGGCGCCATAGATGCGATAAGTGTCGCCGTCGCGCACCGCACGGGTCGCGACCCCGGCGAGGTCCGAGCCGGCGCCGGGCTCGGTAAAGACTGCTGTCGGCAGCACCTTCCCAGAGGCGATCGCCGGCAACCAGCGCGCCTGTTGTGCCTTGGTGCCGTTGAGCCGGATCAGCTCGCCGGCGATCTCGGACCGCGTGCCGAGCGAACCGACGCCGAGATAGCCCCGCGACAACTCTTCGGAGACGACGCACATCGCGGTCTTGCCGAGCCCGAGCCCGCCATATTCCTCGGGGATAGTCAGACCGAAGACGCCCATCCCGGCCAATTCCTCGATCAGCGGCAACGGGATCAGCTGGTCCCGGCGGTGCCAATCCTGGGCGAAGGGCGTGACCGCGCGCTCGGCGAGACGGCGCACCTGGTCGCGGATCATGTCGAGGGTGGCATCGTCGAGACCGGCCCGCCCGAGTGCCGCTGCACCGCTTTCGGCGAGAAGCGCGCCGAGCCGCGCGCGGGCCGGGCTCAACCCCGCCGCCAACGCCCCGGCCGCGCTCGCGCGCAACGGTGCCGACTCGGCCTCGGTCATGCCCAAATCGTCGGGGCGGGCGAACTCGCCCTGGGCCATCGGGATGCCGCCGTTGAGCTGGGCCAGGTATTCGCCATAGGCGATTTCGAGGATCAGTGCTTCGGCGTCGCCAAGCGCTCCGGCGGCGTCGAGCCGCAGCGCCCAATTGCGGATCTGGTGCAGCGCCTCGACCGTGGCCGCCGCCCAGGCGAGCGCGTGCCCGGCGATCTGGTCAGTTTCAAGCCGTTCCGCGTCGACGCCGCCGTCCGTGCCGATCCGCGCGACAACCTTGACCTTTGCCGCCGCAAGGAAGGCGTCGGCCGCGCCCAGCGCCTGCCCGGTCAGGGCCAGCGAGCTGCGATTATCAACACCCGCCACCTGGCGAAGGCCCCACGACAAACACCAACCGCATTTAATCCTGAGGCAATTGATAGGTATGCGGAAGGGTGGTCGGCAGGTTTGGATCGGGAATCTTCAGCGAGTCCGATTCCGTCATTTTGACTGCCGAAATATCATCCGATATTCCGTGCAAATTCTGGATGTCGCTGGCGCGCTCGGGGGCACCGACGCTGCATCCTGCGGCGGCGAGCGTGAACACGACGACAAAGCCGAAGCGCATCGAGATCATCACTCGCTCCATTTAATGGAAAAAGACATATGCTAGCGCAAATAGAATCACGACCAGCACCAGCGACACCAGCAATATGTAGCGCACCACCCCCTCTTTGGTAGCCTGGCGCGCCTCGGTTTCGGTCACGACGATCGGTTTTTTCACCACAGCCCATCCCTTGCCGCTGTAACCTGCTGCTGTGAAAACAGAAAGACGCGCCCTTCGATCCGAAAGGATTAAAAGAAGATGATTGGGGGCATGGACGCACGTTGACGGCATCGCTCGCTGGGACTAAATGTGTCGCTGTGGCTTTAACGACGGCTCATGACCGGCGCTGCCGGCGAATTACAGTCCCGAACCCAAACCGGGTTCGGGCTCTGCTGACTCGCCCAGTTCTCGCCGAGGATCATGACCATGTCGTCAGTTGCTGCGACCGTCGCTGAAACCAATCTTCCCGAAACTGCTTTCTTTTCCGTTCACGCCCGGTCGGAACCGGGGGTGATGCCGCGCGTTCTCGAACTTTTCGCCAAGCGTGGGTTGGTGCCCTCTCTTTGGCACAGCGCGGTGTCCGGCGCCGATCAGACGCGATTGACCATCGAAATCCGAATGAGCGGGCTCGGCCGCGAAATCACCGAATACATTGCCGCCTGTCTGCGTCAAATCGCCTCTGTCGAGGCGGTGCTGACACTATCCCAGGATCGCGGCAGCTGACCGGAAAGCTTTAGGCTGTGTCATTTGTCGACCATATTCGGCGGTGCAACAATTTCGCTGCGGCGCGCGTCGTCCCGCTGTTCGCCGGGGTCGATCGGATCGGGCTCGTGCGCCGCGACAACGCCGAAACGCTGCGGCGCTTTCCCGGGGTGTTCCGGGTTGCCGATGACAGAATCGACCTTGTAGCCGAGGGCGACGCGGCGGCGGTCAGCCAAGCGGTCGACGATGTCGTCGATGCGCTCGTCGCCGAAAAGCAGATCCCGAAGACTCGCACTGAGACCTTCGACGTAGCGGTGCGCTGGGGAGCGCCGCCGATCTTCCGTCTCGATCGTGGAGCGGTCCCGTTTTTCGGAACCCGTGCCTATGGGGTCCACCTCAACGGCTATCGCTATGACCCGGACGCGATGCTGCTGTGGGTCGGGCGCCGAGCCGCAAACAAACGCGTGGCGCCGAACAAGCTCGACAACCTCGTCGCCGGCGGGATCGGCAACGGCCACGGTCTCGTCGAGACCCTCGTCAAGGAGGCCGACGAGGAAGCCATGATACCGCCGGAATTGATCGCGCGGGCGGTCGCGGCGGGTGCGGTCTCCTATCGCATGGAGACCGCGCTCGGCATCCGCGACGACGTGCTGTTCGTCTACGACCTCGAAGTGCCGGCCGAATTTGTGCCGCAAAACCGCGACGGCGAATTCGTCGATTTCGCGCTGATGCCGGCGGCGGCGGTGCTCGGCCGGATCCGCCAAGGCACTGATTTCAAGTTCAACGTCAATCTTGTGATCCTCGATTTCGCGGTGCGGCGCGGTATCTTGAGCCCGGATGACCCGGAATATCTCGAGGTGGCGTCCGGCCTGCACCGCCCGCTCGACTAGCGCGCGCGGCCTCAACCCGAACCGAGGAGGTTGCGGATCAGCGTCAGATGGTTTCGGCCGCCGGTGCGGCGGTAGCTCGCTTCGTCGACGAGCGAGCGTAGGATATGCAGACCAAGCCCGCCTTCCGGCCGGTCGGCCGGGGCTTGGTCGAGTTGCGGCGAGCTTTGCGCCAGCGGGTCGAACGGCCGGCCGTCATCGCTGAAATCGATCTCGATCCGGCCGGGCTGCGCGGTGAGCGCCACCTTGATCTGGGCCTGCGCCGCCCCGTGCGGATAGCCGTAATGCAGGGCGTTGGTGAACAGCTCTTCGAGGATGATCAAAAGCCGCGCTCGTTCCGAACCGGGCAACCCGCAGCGACCGGCGAACTTCTCGGCAAATTCCATCAGGCGGGGGAGTTCGGCCTCGACCCCGCACAGCCGCAAAGCCGCGTTCATCAATTCAGACGGTGAGGTCGAGCCCGTCAAAGGCGGCGATCACCTCGACCTTGTGGCCGTCGCGGCTGATCTCCTCGAACCGCAGGGTCTCGCCGTAGACCGCTTCGATCATCCGGTCGTCATAGGCGGGCTCGTGATGAAACAGCACCAGCCGCTTGACCTGCGCCGCCTGCGCCAGTTCAACCGCGACGATATTGCTCGAATGCCCCCAATCTTCCTTAACCGATACCGTGTCCGCCAAAGAATACATCGCATCAAAGATCAACAGGTCGGCGTTTCGGTAGAAATGCACAAACGGATAGGATTCGTCCAGCACGGAATATTTGTGCTCGCAGTCGGTCGAATAGACGATCGACTTGTCGCCGCGCGAAAACCGGTAACCGTAGGAGTCGCCGCCGTGAAACTGCTGGATTGGCAACACCGACAGCCCTGCAACCTGGTGGGTGCGGCCGGGAACCAGTTCGACAAACTCGATGGTCGCGCCGAGCGTGTCAAAATCGACCGGAAAGCCCGGTTCCTGATGCTGCCGGCGCAGCGCGTCGCGCAAGGATCTGTGACAGCCATGGATGCGGATCAGGTTGCCCTGAATATAAGCAGGCGGGAAAAACGGAAAGCCCATCACGTGGTCCCAGTGCAGATGCGACAGGAACACGTTGAAGCAATGCTTGCGGTCGGAGCCGTATTCGGCGACCAGTTTGCGCCCGAACTCGCGCACGCCGGTGCCGAGGTCGCACAGCACGTACTCGTCGCCGCCGGCCGCAATCTCGACGCAGGCGGTGTTGCCGCCAAAAGTGCCGCGCAACGTAAACGGCAATTCGCGGTCGATAAAGGCGTCGATCGCCTCGGCCGTCGCGAGCTCGCGTTTGCGCGCGGCAAGCAGCGCGTCGCGTACTTTGCCGCGCACCGCGGCGGCGCCGAGCGGGGCCGGCAGCGAGCCGCGGCTGCCCCAAAAATGGACGCGCATCGGCGCTGCTTCGGCCAGCTGGTGCGCTGCGCTCGCACCCGCCGCGACCGCCGCAGCGACGCTCTCGAAGACCGGGATCACCTCTGAAAAGCGGCTGATCGCGAAAATCTCGGCGACGATGCTGTTGAGCGCGGCGACGCCGATGCGGCGCTCTTTCGGTTTTAGCTTCGAGGCGGCCATCAGGGCGCGCAACCCGGCGCTCGAAATGTACTCGACAGCGGTGAAATCGACGACGACATCGGCGGCGCCGGCGCGCGCCGCGACGAGCAGCCGATCCTGAAACGCAGCACTCGTCAGATTGTCGATACGGCCGACCGGCCGCAGCACCAGCATGCCGTCTTGACGCGCTTCGCCGATTTCCACGGTCAGCCTCCCGCGGCCAGCAATCCGCGCAGTATTCGCGTAACGATGGAGCGGGCGCAAGCGCGCAAGCGCCATCCGATCGGTTGAGGGAAACTCTACGTCGCCGTTGCAATCCGGCATGGAGCCGGGCGTCGGACGGGGAAGCGGCGGCAAGCCTCGATCCGGCGCCAGCTTACAGCGAATTCATCCGCCTGAAACCTTGCCGTCATCAGCACTCACCATCCTCGATAGAGCCGAATAATCACCTATTAAGAGAGGCTTAAGATGGTAGCGCCGGATGAGTTGAATGCGGGTGTCGACTTGCCGCCGAGCGGCATGGTTCGCTGGTCGCCGCATCGCAAAGCCTTGGTGGTGAACGCGGTGCGCAACGGCTCCATCAGTCTCGACGAAGCCTGCCGGCGCTATCAGCTTTCAGCGGGAGAGTTTCTCGCTTGGCAAGAGGCCCTCGAAACCTACGGCATCGGGGCGTTGCGCGTTACCTGTGTACAGCTTTATCGCGATGCGCCAGCGACGCTCGCCAACGCCGTGACGGCCCGTGTTTGAGGCGGGCCCGCGACTGACCGCGGTGAGCGCCGTCGTTTGGTTCGGCTTCGCTGTCGTCGCCGCGGCACTGGTCGTTGCTTTCTTGTGAGCGGTCGAAGCGGAAAGGTTGCTGTTCGGTTATTCGTCGGTTGTTTCAATCACCCCCGCCTTGCGCAGCTCGATTGGCCTGTGCTACGTCCTTGCCTTGCATACGCCGTGGCAAAACCCGCTCATCGGTGGAGGGGTGGCCGAGTGGCTGAAGGCGGCGGTTTGCTAAACCGTTACAGGACTTCAAATCCTGTCGGGGGTTCGAATCCCCCCCCCTCCGCCACCCCCTCTTTCGCGCCGTCGCACGCGTTCGCCTGAAGGCCAGCAGAGACTTCCGAGCGCGGCCGGCGGCGGGCGCGAAGAAAAAACGGCGCGCGCCCGGCGGCGCGGGCTTTTTCCTCATAACGAGTGGGTGGTTGGTCCGCCGGACGCTGCCGCCAATCGGCGGGGCGGCGGGCAAGCCATTGCCACGCCGGATGGGTTGTGACCCGCCCCAGCATCCACGAAAAATAACCAACGTCGTCGGTGGCGAGCCGAAGCTCGGCCTCGTCGGTCGTAATCTGGGCGAGCTGGCCGAGGGTTTCGGTTGAGACGATGCGCCGCTTCTTATGGCGCGCCTTGGGCCAGGGGTCGGGAAACAGGATAAAGACGCGATCGATCGACGCCGGCGGCAACGCCGCGATCAACAGGCGCGCGTCGTCGGCAAAAAGTCGGATGTTGTCGAGCTCCCGGCGCTCGATTTCGCCGAGGATCTTCGCGACCCCGTTTGCGAACGCCTCGCAGCCGATAAAGCCGGTTTCGCGCCGCGCTTCGGCCGAAGCCGCCAAATGCTCGCCGGCGCCAAAGCCGATTTCGAGCCAGACCGAGCGCCGCGGCCGCGCGAACAGCGTCGCGAAATCGACTTGGCCGGCTGCCGGCAGATCGACTACGAGCCGGGGAAGCAATTCGTCGACCAGGCGCTGCCGGCCGACGCGCAGCGGCCGGCCGCGTTTTCGCCCGTACAGCCGCGCCTGTTGTCGTAGCGCCTCGCTCACCAAGGGGTCAGAAAGCGCGGCGCAGTTCGTCGACGAGGTCAAGCCTCTCCCAGGAGAAGCCGCCATCGGGTTCGGGGGTTCTGCCGAAATGCCCATAAGCGGAGGTGCGGGTGTAAATCGGCCGGTTGAGGGCGAGATGGGTGCGGATGCCGCGCGGCGACAGATCCATCAGCTCCTGCAGCACGCGGCCGAGTTTCCGCTCGTCGATCCCACCTTCGGTATCGACATAAAAGGACAACGGCTTGGCCACCCCGATCGCATAGGCGATCTGGATCGTGCAGCGCTCGGCGAGCCCCGCGCCGACGACATTCTTGGCGAGATAGCGCGCGGCATAGGCCGCCGAACGGTCGACCTTGGTCGGGTCCTTGCCGGAAAACGCGCCGCCGCCATGGGGTGCTGCCCCGCCATAGGTGTCGACGATGATCTTGCGCCCGGTGACGCCGGCGTCGCCGTCGGGCCCGCCAATCACAAAGAGCCCAGTCGGGTTGACGAGAAAATTGGCTTCGTCGCACATCCACCCCGGCGGCAGGGTGGAGACGACATAGGGGCGGATGGTCTCCCGCACCTCGTCTTGATCGATCCGGTCGGAATGCTGGACAGAGACCACGACCTTGGTCGCGCGCACCGGCTTGTTGTCTTCGTATTGCAGCGTCACCTGGCTTTTCGCATCGGGGCCGAGCAGCGGCGTCATACCGGCGTGGCGCGCCTCCGAGAGGGCGCGCAGCATGGCGTGAGCATAAAATATCGGCGCCGGCATCAATGCCGGCGTCTCGTTGCAGGCAAATCCGAACATCATGCCCTGGTCGCCGGCCCCTTCGTCCTTGTTGCCGGAGGCGTCGACCCCCTGCGCAATGTTGGCCGATTGACCGTGGATGTGGCACTTGATCGCCGCCCGCTCCCAATGAAAATTCTCTTGCTCGTAGCCGATGTCGCGGATCGCCTGGCGCGCCACTTCGATCAGTTGCTCGCCGGTGATTTCGGCGGGCCCGCGAACCTCGCCGGCGAGAACCACGCGATTGGTCGTGACCAGCGTCTCCACACCGCAGCGCGCTTCGGGTTCGGCGGCGAGATAGGTGTCGACGATCGCGTCGGAAATACGATCGCAGATCTTGTCGGGATGACCTTCCGACACGGACTCGCTGGTAAAAACAAAATCACGTTTGGCCAAGGGTTTACCCCTCCTGAGATAACGCGGCTGACGACGCGGTCGTCGCGGTTGATGCAGCCTTGCCGGACGAGCGTCAAGCCTCGATTCTGGCCGGGCGGTGGTAGAGGCGGCGGCGCTGCCGCAGCCGCATCGGAAAAACGCTACTTTTCGGGCGGACGTTCGCTGCCGGTGGCGAGCGCCTTGGCAAGTTCGAACAAGCGGCGCCGCACGCTCGGGTCCTCGATGCGATAGTAGGCGCTGACCAACTCGATGGTTTCGCGTTTGCGCAAGGGATCGGAATCAAAAGCTTCGGCCGGCGGTTCGGCGAAGCCCGCTGGAATCGCCGGAGCCCGCACCGGATCCATGTCGTCGAAAAAGAACGACACCGGGACGTCGAGCACCCGGCTCAAATCGTGCAGCCGGCTGGCGCCGATCCGGTTGGCGCCGCGCTCGTATTTCTGGACTTGTTGAAACGTCAAGCCGATCGCCTCGCCCAACTTCTCCTGGCTGAGGCCGAGCATGTTGCGCCGCAACCGCACCCGCGAGCCGACATGAATGTCGATCGGGTTCGGCTTGTCGCCCTTTTGGCGTCCCGGCCGGCGGGTCTGTTGGTGCATCGCCATCGGGGATCAATCGCTTTCTCGATAACAATTCATTAGATATTTAGAATACCATCGCGTCGCTGGTCAAGCCGAAGCTTCAACTTTTGATAACCCGATGCAACCGCAAGCGGTATCGCCGGCTCAATGTAACTTGAACACCACCGGCAGCGCACCGAGAATCAGCAACCCCACCAGCATCCAGTCGCCGGCGCTGGCATAAGGCGTGCGGGCGACTGAGGCCGGCAGCGCGGCATCGACATAGCCGATCGCGTCGAGATCGGTGCGCGCGAGAACCCGTCCCAACGGATCGACGACCGCGCTGATGCCGTTGTTGGCGACGCGGACCAGCGGCAGGCCCTCCTCGACGGCGCGGGTGCGGGCGATCGCGAAATGCTGGTAAGGCCCAGAACTGCGCCCATACCAGGCGTCATTGGTGACGTTCAGCATCCACGCCGGCCGGTCGCCCTCATCGACGACGGCGCCGGGGAAAATAGCCTCGTAGCAGACCAGCGGGGCAAACGCCGGAAGGCCCGGCAGCGCGAGGGTGCGAGGACCCGAACCCGCGCTCAAATCCATGGTCCCGGCGGTGATTTTGGTAAGCGGCAGCAGGCTGCGAAACGGCACATATTCGCCGAACGGAACGAGATGCGCCTTGTCGTAATGGGCGACGATGTCGCCACGGTCGTCAAGCGCCTCGATGCTGTTCCAGATTTTGTCGACCGGCGCCGGCGGCGGGTTCGCGCGCAGTGCGCCGGTGATCAGATAGCCGCCTTTCGGAACGATCGCCGCAATCGCCTGGCGGGCCGGCTCGTCGCGGCCGAGTAGGAACGGAACTGCCGCCTCGGGCCACAAGATCGCAGCCAACGGTTCGCGGGCGGGCGCGCGGCTGAGATCGAGCAGGCGCCGGAAATTGTCGCGGGCGGCCGCGGGATCCCATTTCAGGTCTTGCGCGATCGACGGCTGGACAAGACGCAGCCTCGTCGCGGTCAAGACGGTGGCGGTGGTCGCGAGCCGGATCGCCCCGCCGCCCGCGGGCACCAGGATCAAGACTCCGGCGGCGATTGCCGGCGCCCAGCGCCGGACCGCCGGCATCGGCCCGGGCCGCGGGCTGCCGAGCAGGGCCAAGAGCGCTGCCGCGAGCACGGTCACAAAACTGAGCCCGTAAATGCCGACCACGGCAACGCTCTGCAACATCGCGATGGCACCCGGAAACCCGCCCGACCAGGCGTAGCCGATCAGGTTCCACGGCAACCCGGTCAAAGCATGGCCGCGCGCCCACTCGGCCATGCTCCAGGCGACGGCAAAGCCAAATACCCGCGCCGCCGCCGGCAGCCGTAAGATTCGCGAGACGAGACTGGTCGCAAACAGCGCCAGCCCGACATAGATCGCAAATCCCGCCGGCAGCCCGGCGGCGGCGAACGGCACCAGCCACCAAAACCGGTCGATGTCGACAAACAGCGCCGCGGCGATCCAATAAAGCCCGGCCAGAAAAAACCCGAAACCGAAGACCCAGCCGAGCCGAAACGACGCACCGGGGCCGGCGCTGCCGTCGTCAAGCCACAACAGGCCGGGGAACGCCACCGCCAACAGCGGCATCAGATCCAAGGGCGGCATCGCCGCGGCGGCGGCGAGGCCAAGCAGAAAGGCGAGCCCGTAGCGCCGCCAGCCCGACAGTGCCGCGACATCCTGGGCGAGGCGGCAGAGCGGCGTGTCGATCCGGGAGCCGGGCTGGACGCGGTAGACGATGGTCTCAGGCACTGCTGTCGCCTGTCGTTTCATGGGCGGCCGGCGGGCGGCGCACGCGCAGGCGTTTGATGCGCCGCGGATCGGCTTCCAGCACCTCGAATTCGATGCCGGAGGGGTGGGCGATGACCTCGCCGCGCTTCGGCACGCGGCCAGCGAGGGTCGAGACGAGGCCGCCCAACGTATCGACTTCTTCCTGATCGCCGGCCGGGCGCAGGCGAATGCCTTGTCGTTCTTCGAGTATTTCAATCGGGGTGCGGGCATCGGCGAGCAAGCTGCCGTCGCCGCGCTCGACGAGGCTCGGCGCATCGGCCTCGTCGTGCTCGTCCTCGATGTCGCCGACGATTTCCTCGATCAGGTCTTCGATCGTCACCAGCCCGTCTATGCCGCCAAATTCGTCGACGACCATCGCAATGTGAGTGCGCGCCTGGCGCATTTGCACCAGCAAGTCGAGGATCGGCAATGACGGCGCCACAAACAGGAGCTTGCGCAGCAACGGCGCCAGCTTTGTTTCGCGCCGCTCGGCAACCGGCGGCAGGATGTCTTTGACGTGGATAAAGCCGATAACGTTGTCGAGCGTCTCGCGGTAGACGGGCACGCGCGAATGACCCTGCTCGATCACCGATTTGACGACCTCGGAGAACGGTGTTTCGACATCGAGGGCGACAATGTCGACGCGCGGAACCATGACATCGGCGGCGGTGTAGTCGTGGCCCTTCAAAATGTTGCCGATCAGAACCCGCTCGTGCGCGCCGAGCGGGTCGGGGCCGTCGGGAGGCGGCTCCTCGATCATCTCGTCGATCGTTTCACGCAGGCTTTCGCCGTTGCGCTGCCGGCGGATCAGCCGCATCAGGCTGCGCAAGGGTGCAAAAGCCCGCTCCCGGTCGGGCTGGCCGCTGCTATCGCGCGGCTCGGAATCGGTCATTGAGCGATCGGCTAGGCCTTTGATGATCACATGGTGCCGCGATAGGGATCTGCCACCCCCAGGCTCGCCAAGATGAAAGTTTCCTTGGTTTCCATCGCCGCCGCTGCCGCGTCCGTCTGGTGATCATAACCGAGCAGGTGGAGCACGCCGTGCACAATCAGATGGGCGAGATGGTCGGCGAGCGTCATCTGCTGCTCCTCGGCTTCGCGCACCACCGTCTCGAAAGCGAGCACCACATCGCCGAGCAGCATTGGCGCGTCGGGCGGCCCGGGTGCGTCGGGGTTCCAGGCGGGAAAGGCGAGCACGTTGGTCGAACGATCGATCCCGCGCCAGTCGCGATTGAGCCGGCGTTGCTCGGCGTCGCCGGTGAGGACGACCGAGAGCTCGAACCTCGTCCGCGGCGCGATCCCGACCGCTCTCATCCCGCACCCGAGTGCCAGTCGCGCGGCGGCGCGAGCCAGCCTTTCGGCATCCGGGCACTGGGCGACCCAGGCCGGGTCCCGGGCATCGACCTCGACTGCGGCGACGGGTCCGGTCACGGCTCGGCGTCGCGCGCCGCGCGCTCGTGCGCCTCGTAAGCGCGGACGATGCGGGCGACGAATTCATGCCGGACGACATCGCGGTCGGTAAAGCGCACGACCGCGATGCCCTCGACGCCAGCCAGGATGTCGAGCGCTTCGGCGAGGCCGGAGCGCGTCCCCGACGGCAAATCGACCTGGCTCGGATCGCCGGTCACGACCATCCGCGAACCTTCGCCGAGCCGCGTCAGAAACATCTTCATCTGCATCGGGGTCGTGTTTTGCGCTTCGTCGAGGATGACAAAGGCGCGCGACAGGGTGCGGCCGCGCATGAACGCGATCGGCGCGACCTCGATCTCGCCGGTGCCAAGGCGGCGCGCCAGCTGATCGGCCGGCAGCATGTCGTTGAGGGCGTCGAACAGCGGGCGCAGATAGGGGTCGACCTTGTCGCGCAAATCTCCCGGCAAAAAGCCCAGGCGTTCGCCGGCCTCGACTGCCGGCCGCGACAGGATGATGCGTTCGACCTGGCCGGTCATCAGCAAATCGACCGCGGCCGCCACCGCGAGATAGGTCTTACCCGTGCCCGCGGGGCCGAGCCCAAAGACCAGTTCGCTTTCGCGCAAGGCTTTGATATAGGCGCCTTGCCCCGGAGTGCGCGCGGCGATGCGCCGCTTGCGCGTGCGAAAACCGGCGTCCTCCTGCCACAGGCTGAGGCTGCGGTCGGCGATCTCGGCCTCGGCGAGACGGATCGCCGCCTCGACGACCGGCAGGTCGATGTCCTGCCCGCGCTTCAGCCGGTCGTAAAGCCGCGACAATGCCAGACGCGCCGCCTCGGTCGCCGAGGGCGGACCCGAGATCGCCAGCCGGTTGCCGCGGGTGACGAGCGAAACGCCGAGCTGGCGCTCGACCCGGTCGAGATGCTGATCGCGCTCGCCGTACAGCATCGGCAGCAGCAGATTGTCGTCGAATTCGAGCTGGGCCTGCCCTTCTCCGCGCCCAGGGATGACGGTCTCGGAGCCGAGCGCCGTCATGAGGCGACCGTCCCCGACAGACTGTTTTGACCGGCGCCCGCGATCAATACCGGGACGACGTCGCCGACTTGCTCGCGATTTGCGGTCAGGTGAACGCTCTGCAGATAGGGGCTGCGGCCGACGAGCTGGCCCGCATGTCGCCCAGGTTTTTCAAGCAATACCGGCAGCACGCGACCGACGCAGGCCCGGTTGAACTCCTGCTGCTGACGCGCCAGCAACGCCTGCAGCACGGCGAGCCGCTCGCTCTTGACCGGATCGGGCACCTGGCCGGCGGCAGCCGCGGCCGGGGTCCCGGGCCGCGGCGAATATTTGAACGAAAACGCCTGGGCAAAGCCGATCTCGCCGACGAGATCGAGGGTAGCGCCGAAGTCTTCGTCGCTTTCGCCGGGGAAACCGACGATCAGATCGGTCGATAACGCCAGATCGGGCCGCGATGCGCGCAAGCGGCCGACAATGCGGCGATAGTCGTCGGCGGTGTGACGCCGGTTCATCGCCGCGAGGACGCGGTCGGCGCCGCTTTGCACCGGCAGATGCAGAAACGGCATCAATTGCGGCACGTCGCGATGGGCCGCAAGCAACCCGTCGTCGACGTCGCGGGGGTGCGAGGTCGTGTAGCGGATGCGATCGAGCCCGGGCAGCTCGGCAAGCGCGCGGATCAGCTCTCCCAATCCCCATTCTCCGTCCGGGCCGTCGCCGTGATAGGCGTTGACGTTTTGTCCGAGGAGAGTGACCTCGCGGGCGCCGCCGGCGACGAGTTGGCGCGCTTCGTCCAGAATTGCCGGCGCCGGCCGCGAATATTCGGCGCCGCGCGTATAGGGGACGACGCAGAAGGTGCAGAACTTGTCGCAGCCTTCCTGCACGGTCAGGAACGCAGCCGCCCCCTGGCCCGGCCGTGATTTTGGCAAATGGTCGAATTTGGCTTCCTCGGGAAAGCTGGTGTCGACGATCCCGGCGCCGTCGGCGCGCAGCGCTTGCGCCACCATCTCCGGCAACCGGTGATAGGTCTGCGGGCCAAAGACGAGATCGACAAAGGGCGCGCGCCGGCGGATCTCGGCGCCCTCGGCCTGGGCGACGCAGCCGGCAACGGCGATCAGCATGCCCGCGCCGCGCCGCGCCCGGCGCGCCTTCAGCGCGCGGATCTTGCCGAGTTCCGAGAACACCTTTTCGGCCGCCTTTTCGCGGATATGGCAGGTGTTGAGAATGACGAGGTCGGCATCTTCGGCCGCTTCGGCGCGGTCAAAGCCGAGGGGTGCGAGCAGCTCGACCATGCGCGCCGAATCATAAACGTTCATCTGACAACCATAGGTCGCGATAAATACCCGCTTCGTCACATCCTCGGTCCTTCTGGCGTCGACTTGGCTTTGCTCAACGCGGCAGCGCTTCGGCCAGCGCGGCTGCCGCGGGCGAGGGCGGGTCCGGCACCGGCTGCGGACGCCCGGCCAGCGCCGCGGCCACGCCGCCGGCAATCCGCGCATGGCAATAGCGGGCGAGGGCCTTGCGCGAGCCGCAATCGGCGAAAAACGTCGGCGGGTGAAATTCTACGACCACTTCGATCGTGCCGAGCCCGATCATGCTCCACAGATGAGGCGCCAGTTCGGCGGTTCCGCACCAGGCAAAATAAGGCCGCAGCAGCCGCCCGATCGGGATGCCGTCGAGCCGGGTATAGGCGATCGAAACCGGCTGCACCGCTATTGGCGCCATTTCCGGCGTCTGTTCCGCCGCGCTGAACAATGCGCTTTTGAACGGCAACACGTGGTTGCCGTCGCCGCTCGTCCCCTCGGGAAACAGGATCAGCGCGTCGCCCTCGGCGAGCCGCGCGGTCAACGCGTCGCGCTGGAATGCCGTACTGCGCGCGCGGCGGTCGACAAAGACGGTGCGCTGCAATTTCGCGAGCCAGCCGAACAACGGCCAGCCCGCGACCTCGGCCTTGGCGACGAACGAGCCGGCGATCAGCGATCCGAGCACGGTGATGTCGGTGTAGGAGACGTGGTTCGAGGCGAACAACGCCGGCCGCAGGCGAGTCGGCAGGCCGATGGCGCGCACTCGAAATCCGAGGATCCGACAGCACCAGCGATGGTAAAAAGTAGGAAGGCGGCGCGACCACGACCGCTGCAAGGCCAGCCCCAAGCCCTGCACCGGCATCAGGCTCAGGGTCCAGACGAGATAGAGCGCGAGCCGCGCGATCCTCAGCGTCGGCGAACCCATGCTGTCGTCATGCTCATGCGTTTCCCGCCCAGTTGTCCCTGATGTCCTTCGCTTGGCGCACGTAATGCCGGGAGTATTTCTCGGCCACGAGATCGGTCTTGACCACGACGCAGACGTCGACTGTGTTGAAATCGGCATCGACAACCGCGCCGTCGCCGACAAACCCGCCAAGCCGCAAATACCCCTTGATCAGCGGCGGCAAATCCGCAAGCGCGCGCACTGGGTCGATCGCGGTCACCGGGAGCCGGTTCATCTCGACGTAGCGGCGGGCGAGCGCCCGCGCCCGCAAGCCGGGGGGAGCCAGATGATGGTGATGCAGATACGACAACGGCACCGCCAGCGCGTCGGGATCGGTGCCGCGCAGGCTCGCGCAGCCAAACATCACCGCAATGTCGTAGTAGAAAACATAGGAGGCGATGCCGCCCCACAGCAATTGCATCGTCGGCCGCTGGCGGTAGGCGCTGTCGACGCAGGATCGGCCGAGCTCCAAGATCTCGCCAGGATAGGCGGTGAGCCGGGCAATGTCGAATTCGCCGGCCGAATAGAACCCGCCGAGGCGGTCCGCCGCCGCGCGGCGAATGAGGCGGTAGGTGCCGACGATAATCTGCGGCCCGGTCCCGCGGTTGTGGTCGAGGACGAGCAGGTGATCGCAGCGCTCGTCAAAGCGGTCGAAATCCCGGCGCCGGCGGGCGGCCTCGAACGCGGCGCGCGCGCCGAGCGACTCATAAAAGATGCGGTAGCGCAGTGCTTGCGCCGCGTCGATGTCGGCTTCGCTCTCGGCCAGCCGGACCTGCAGCGGACCCGAGGAAATATCGACGATGCGGTTGGGACGCGACCCCGCAGCGGGGCCGACCGGCAGGCTGGGCGAACCGACGGCGGTGCTGCCGATCACGTCGCGGAGCCGGTGAGCGGTGCGCCGCACACATGGTCCGGCCCCAACGAGCCGAGCGTCGGGCCGTCGGCGGACCGGTGACGGCGCATCATTCGATGCCGCGCTCGGGCTTGGCGCTGCGCGGGATCGCGTAAAGTTCGAGGCGATGACCGACGAGCTCGTAACCGAGCTTATCGGCGACGGCCTCCTGCAGCTTTTCGATCTCGTCGTTGTGAAATTCGATTACCCGGCCCGACTGCAGATCGATCAGGTGGTCGTGGTGGGCGCTCGGCATTTCCTCGTAGCGCGAACGGCCATCGCCAAAATCGTGCCGCGCCAGGATATTGGCCTCCTCGAACAGCCGCACGGTGCGATAGACGGTGGCGATGCTGATGTGCGGGTCGATCGCGGTGGCTCGCCGATAGACCTGCTCGACATCCGGGTGGTCGATCGATTCGGACAGGACGCGCGCGATGACCCGGCGTTGCTCGGTCATCTTGAGGCCCTTGTCGAGGCAGAGCTGCTCCAACCGCGAGATCATTCGCTCTCCGTCATGAGCGTCGCAGCGCAGTATAGCGCGAAGCTCGCGGCGAGCCTACCACCCGAGCAGCAATCCGAGGCGGATCTTTCCACCGGCGGCACTCATGCACGCGGACGCCGCGCCCTCGTTCCCAGGCCGATTTCTTTGGCGAGCCGGCTGCGCTGGCGCGCATAGTTCGGCGCCACCATCGGATAATCGGCGGCCAATCCCCACCGCTCGCGATATCCTTCGGGCGTCATGTTGTACGCGGTTTTCAAATGCCGCTTCAACATTTTCAACTTCTTGCCGTCTTCCAGGCAGACAATGAAGTCGGCATGGACCGACTTTTTGACCGGCACCGCCGGTTGCGGCCTTTCCGCTGGTGTTGCCGGCATGCTGCCGATATTGGCCAATGAATGGTAGACCTGGTTGATCAGCTGCGGCAAATCACCGACGGCTACTGTATTGTTGGAAACGTGTGCGGCGACGATTTCCGTGGTCAGTGCCAGCAAATCGCCGTTTTGATCTGAGTTGGTCATTTCACGGGTCCTACGGTGCGTCTGATCTCTGAATATAAGTAACAATCAGGCGCCGGGCAATCGGTTCGTCCGCTGATTTCTTGCAATCTCGGGTATGGGGCAGCGGACAATTGGTTGTGGCGGGCAAGGCGGGAAGCGGGCAATTGCGAACTCAAGTCGAAAGCAAGAGGCGCAGGACGCGCGCATCGACGAGACCCGACCCGCGGCGATAGTAATTGGTGCGCCGGCCGATTTGTACAAAACCACGGGCTTCGTAGAGCGCGCGCGCCGCGATGTTGTCGTCGGCTACTTCGAGAAACAGCGTTCGAACCTCGCGCCGCCGCGCTTCGTCGACAACGGAGGCGAGCAAGGCCGATCCGATACCGCTTCGCCGCCGCTCGGGGACGATGCCGAGCGTCAGAATCTCGCATTCAGGCCCCAACCCTTGCGCCAACGCCAAGCCCACCGCCGCCTCGCCCTCCCAGGCGATGCGGCCAAAAAATCCACGAATGGCCGTGATCTCCGCGATCGCGGGCGGCGGCCACGGGTCATTCGGAAAGCACGCCCGATGGAGGCACGACAGCGGCGCGGCGAGTGCCGCGGCTGCTTCGCCCGACACGGGTTCGAGGCGGAGGCTCATCGCTGGTGCGGCGCGCGCGGTTCTGCCGGCGTAGCGTCCGGCGGCCGTAGATAGAGCGGTTTTACTCGCTCGCTGCGCTCCCCGGTTCGCCATTGCCGTAGCGCCGCCCGGACCACGCCTAGCGCTGGCGGCCCTAGGTCTTCGACGACGATCGTGCGATCGCGGCCGGCGAGCACAAGGGCCGCGCGGATCGCCGCGTCGCCGGCGATCGCGAGCGCTCCGGTTGCGGCGTCAACCACGGCGTCAACCACGGCGGCCAACGCATCGGGCAGCACGGCCATCGGTTCGCAGAGCGGACGGCTCTCGCGGTCGAAGAGCTGGACGTACAGATCCGCGCGGCGGCTCTCGAGAGCGACAAGAAGACAGCGATCGTCGAGCACGGCCTTTGGCACCGTCGCGGCGGCGGCTTCAAAGCTGCTGACCCCGATCAATGGGAGGCGGGCTGCGAGCGCAATCCCGCGCGCCGCGGCGAGCCCGACGCGGATGCCGGTAAAACTGCCGGGGCCAATCGTGACCGCGATCAGATCAAGCGCCGAGACCGCCCGCTCGGCCGCGCGCATCGCCTCGTTGACCATCGGCAGCAACGCTTCAGCCTGGCCATGGGCCATGTCCGCATGTCGCAGCGCCAGCACCTCGTCGCCGGCGGCGACCGCCGCCGAGCAGCCGCTCCCTGCCGAATCGACAGCAAGAATCAGCGGATCGGCGGCAACCGGCAGGTGGGTTCCTTCTGCCGCCTTCAGGCGGCGCCCGCGGCCTTCAGACGGCGCGGACCTCGACCACTTCGGGGATGTAGTGCCGCAGCATGTTTTCGATGCCCGCCTTTAGCGTCGCCGTCGAACTCGGGCAGCCCGAACACGACCCCTGCATGTGCAAATAGACGACACCGTCCTCGAAATCCTGAAAGATGATGTCGCCGCCGTCTTGCGCCACCGCCGGGCGCACGCGGGTTTCAAGCAATTCCTTGATCTGGCTGACGATTTCGTCCTCTTCCTCGTCGGTCTGGGCTTCCCCGGCATCGCCGTCGTCGCGCGCCGCGAACACCGGCAGGCCAGCCGTGAAGTGCTCCATGATCACCGCGAGGATCGCCGGCTTCAGCCGGTACCAGTCGCCCTCGTCCTGTTTGGTGACGGTGATGAAATCGGCGCCGAAGAACACCCCACCGACATCAGGCAGCAAGAACAGCCGCTCGGCCAATGGCGACGCACCCGCCGCCTGCGGATCGGTGAAGTTGGCGGTGCCCCGCGCCATCACGGCACGCCCCGGGAGAAACTTCAAGGTCGCCGGGTTCGGGGTCTGCTCGGTCTGGATGAACATTCGGGCGCTCCACGACACAGGTCAATCGAACTCGCGTTCTAAGCATGGGAGGCTGGCCGCGGCTATTCAACCCCGCTGCACGTTCCGCGACGAGGGTCAAGGGCGCAACAGCCCGCTGATCTGCTGCGCCTCGCGCAAGACCGGGTTGGCGATTGCGCCGGCACGCTCGGCGCCGTGGCGCAATACCTGGTCGATATAGCCGGGATCGGCCAGGAGGCGGCGCATTTCGCCGCCGATCCGCCCCAGCACCTCGACCGCAAGCCCGGAGAGCGCCTCCTTCAATTCCGAGAAATTGCGGCCGGCGAAACGGCAGAGCGCCGCCTCGCGCGACTGGGCGGCGAGGGCCGCATAGATCCCGACAAGATTGTCGGCCTCGGGCCGGCGCTCGAGATCGGCGATTGTCGCCGGCAACGGTTCGGGGTCGGTCTTGGCGCGGCGTATCTTCAACGCGATCGCATCGGCGTCGTCGGTCATGTTGATGCGCGAATAATCCGAGCTGTCCGATTTCGACATCTTCTTGGTGCCGTCGCGCAGGCTCATGACCCGCGTCGCCTCGCCAAAGATCTGCGGCTCGGGCAATGGAAAGAAATCGCGCTCATAGCGGCGGTTGAAGGCGCCGGCGATGTCGCGGCAAAGTTCCAGATGCTGCTTCTGGTCCTCGCCGACCGGAACATGGGTCGCTTTGTAGACCAGGATGTCGGCGGCCATCAGCACCGGATAGGCGTACAGGCCAAGCCCCGCCATCTCGCGCTGCTTGCCGGCTTTTTCCTTGAATTGGGTCATCCGGTTGAGCCAGCCGAGCGGGGTCAGGCAGGCGAGCAGCCAGGCCAGCTCGGCGTGGGCCGGCACCATGCTCTGGTTGAAGATGATGCAGCGTTCGGGGTCGATGCCGGCGGCGATATAGGCAGCTGTCACTTCCCGGGTGCTGGCGCGAAGCTCGGCCGGGTCTTGCGGCAGGGTCAGCGCGTGCAGATCGACGATGCAAAAGATGCAGTCATAATTCGTCTGCAATGCCACCCAGTTGCGGATGGCGCCGAGGTAATTGCCGAGATGCAGGTTGCCGGTCGGCTGGACGCCGGAAAAAATACGGTTCATGGCGCCTGTTATCGCCGACATCGGGCGCCGGTCAAGCCGGTTGCCGGCGCAATCGTCCCCATAAGCCGCGCCAATCGGCGACCCCGAGCGCAAATGCCAGCACCGCAAAGGCGGCGAGCCCGGCGGCGCAGAGCCCGGCCAGCGCCGCGACGCGAACCGGTGCCGCACCGGCGAGGGCCGGGGCGAGTGCTACGCGCAGCAGCGCCAGCATGACCCCCATACCGAGTGCGGCGGCGGCAACCCGCGGCAGGTTACGGCGGGCTCGCGCGTCGAGCCGGAAATGCCCGCGCCGGACGAGCAATAGCAGCAGGGTCAGCGCGTTGAGCCACCCGGCGCAGCTCGTCGCCAGCGCGATCCCGACATGCGCCAGAAACTGCATCAAGGTCAACGTCAGGGCCAGGTTGACCGCCATCGCGACGACCGCGACCTTGACCGGCGTCGCCGTGTCGTGGCGCGCGAAAAAAGCCGGCGCCAACACTTTGACCAATACGAAGGCCGGCAATCCCGCGGCATAAGCGGCAAGTGCCGCGGCCGTCGCGGCGGTGTCGGCCGCACTAAAGGCGCCGCGTTGGAACAGTGCGGCAAGGATCGGCTGCGCCAGCACCGCCAGCGCCATCGCCGCCGGCAGGGTCAGCAGCAACGCCAATTCGAGCCCACGGTTTTGCGTCGTCACCGCGGCGCCGTGCTCGCCGAGACGCAACTGCCGCGACAATGGCGGCAGGATCGCAGTGCCGACGGCGATGCCGACGACCCCGAGCGGCAACTGGTTCAGCCGGTCGGCGTAATAGAGATACGAAACCGATCCGCTTGGCAGAAACGAGGCGAGGGCAGTCGAGATCAACAGATTGACCTGGGTGACCCCGGCACCGAACGCGGCCGGCCCCATGATCCCGAGGGTATGGCGCACCTCCGGCGTTAGGCGCGGCCAAGGGAGGCGCGGCGCCAACCCGGCGCGGGCGCAGGAAGACAGCAGCCAGAGGAACTGCGCGAGCCCGGCGGCGGTGATCGCCCAGGCCAATGCCCGGCCGTCATGCCAGCCGAACCGCCGCATCATCAGCAATGCCGCGATCAGGAACAGGTTCAACAGGGTTGGCGTCGCCGCGGCGGCGGCAAACCGGTCGACCGAGTTCAACACCCCGCCCTGGAGCGCCACCAGCGCGATAAACAGCAGATAGGGAAAGGTGATGCGCCCGAGCGCCACGGCGAGCGCGAATTTATCCGGGTCGTCGCCAAAGCCGGGTGCTATCACCCGCATCAGCCAGGGCATCAAGATCTCGCCGAGCAGGACGAAGATCAGCAGCGCGGCGAGCAGAACCGCCAGCGCATCCTCGGCAAAGACGCGCGCCGCCCCCTTGCCGCGCACCGCCATCGTGCCGGCGAACAACGGGACAAAGGCGGCGCTGAACGCGCCCTCGGCGAACAGGCTGCGGAACAAATTCGGCAGCCGTTGCGCGACGAAAAATGCGTCCGCCACCGGCCCCGCGCCCAACAAGGCCGCGGTCAGGATGTCGCGGACAAATCCCATCACGCGGCTCAACAGCGTGTAGGAGCCGACCGTGGCAACGGAACGCAGCAGCGACATGGGCAGGATGTAGACGAAAACGATGCCCGGGAAAATGCAGCCCGCGGCAATGGCGGCGCGCGATCGGCATTATTTGACGAAGCCTGCCGCGCACCAACTCGCCAGCGGCGATTCCCGAAGCCTGGGTTGCGGCAAAAGCTTGTCGAGCCGCGCCAACAGGCTCATCTTTGCCGAAAGACGGCAAGGAGGCGCCTGATGACGATCCATCTCGACCACACGATCGTGCCCGCCCGCGACAAGGAGGGTTCCGCCCGGTTTTTCGCCCGCATCTTCGGGCTCGAATACAGCGGCCCGGTGTCGCATTTCGCGCCGGTCAAGATCAACGACCAGTTGACCATCGATTTCGACAACTGGGACCAGTTCGAACGCCACCATTATGCCTTCAAGGTCAGCGAACCCGAATTCGACGGCATCTTCGACCGGGTCAAGGCCGAGGGTCTCGCCTACGGCAGCGGCCCCCGTTCGGCGGAGGACATGGCGATCAACCGTCGCCATGGCGGGCGCGGGTTTTATTTCCGCGACCCGAATGGTCACCTGCTCGAAGTGCTGACCGCCTGACTGAAAGCACGAAGCCGGCGTCATTCGTTGGCTGCGCGATGGCACCGCTTGACCGTTGACGGCTGTCGGGGGCGGTATTTCCAGGCTGCCCTCCTCAGCCCCCCACAGGCATGATCGAAGCCCGCATCGCCAAGCTGGTCATGGTCGGCTGCCTCGCGCTCTTTGCGTTGCTGGTGGCCTTTGACAATCTGACCGATTACGACACGAATTACGCCTTCGTGCGCCATGTGCTGAGCATGGACACAACCTTTCCCGGAAACGCGCTGCTCTACCGCCGCATCACCTCGCCCGCGGCGTGGCAAGCCGGGTACGCGTTGATCATCGCCGGCGAAGGGGTGACCGGCATCGTCTTCGCCATCGCAGCGATTTCGCTCGCCCGGCAGCTGCGCGCGAACCGCACCCGCTTCAACCACGCAAAGCGTTTCGCGATCGCCGGCGCGGCACTCGGATTTATGGTGTGGTTTTTCGGTTTTATGGTCGTCGGCGGCGAATGGTTTGCGATGTGGCAGTCGCCGCTGTGGAATGGTCAAGAGGCGGCGTTTCGCTTTTACATGACGATCCTTGCGGTGCTGATTTTCGTCAACCAACCGGACGGCGACCTGGCGCCTGGCATCGGACCGTCGCCGTCCAGCAACGCATCAGAGAATTAGGCCATGTGGTCGCGAAGGGTGTTCGGATCGACGGTCGCGGCGATCGCCTACGGCGCCGGCTTGCCCGCGCGGGCGACATCGGCGCCGCCTGCCGCGCTGGCGGCGATCCCACTCCCGGTTCACGAACAATCGATGCGGCTGGCGATAACCGAAGGCCGCAAAAATCCCTTCTTTCCGTTCGGCGCGGTGATCGTGAGGGCGGCGGATAGCCAAGTGATGGCGAGCGGCGTCAACACCGGCACCGTCAACCCGACCTTTCACGGAGAGATCGTCGCCATCAACGACTATGTCGCCCGCCACGGCAATGCCGGCTGGGACAAGGCGATCCTTTATACAACCGGCGAGCCCTGTCCGATGTGCATGAGCGCGATGGTGTGGGCGAGGATCGGCGGCGTGGTGTGGGGCACGTCGATCGGCAAGTTGCGCCAATTCGGCATCGATCAGATCCTGGTCCCGGCGACCACCGTGATCGGCGCCGCGCCATTCTACCATGGCGCGATCCGTGGCGATGTCTTGCAGGCCGAGACCGACGCGCTGTTCCGAAACCGCAAGCGCCCCTGATCGGCCTCCACGCCGCGGCTAAGGTACGCTGCGCCGGGCCAGCGCCGCCAATACCGGCACTGTGACGCGCTGGGCCTGCGGACCGAGGGCGAGCGGTTTCAGCAGCATGCGCACGCTCATCTCGATCGGGAAATGCGGACGCATCAGCGCCCGGCACTGTTTTTGAACATGGCGGTAAACACGCGCATCGAACCGTGCGCCGGGCTGCCGCGCGGCGTGAACGTGCTTCAGCACGACGAGACGATCCTCGCCGGCCGACATGCGCAGCCGCCGCCACAAGGCCGGCGCCACCGCGGCGCGGCCGGGGCGCTCGATTTCGCGATACTTGCGGAAGAACCGGTAGAAATGCTTGTAGTGGCGGACCTCGTCTTCGGCGATCCGCCGCGTCACCAGGGCCAGCACCGGATCGGGGCTGGCGCGCGACAGACCGGTGTAAAAGCTCGCGGTTCCGGTTTCGACGACGCAGCGCGAAGCCATCTCCAGCCCCCGCGCCTCTTCCAGAGCCTCGTCGCAGAACGGCCGGAATTCCTCGATGAAATCGGCGCGCACCCGGTCCCAGGGAAAATCCGGCCAGGCGGTCTCGACATAGCGGCGCAGGGCCCGGCCATGCTGCAACTCCTCCGGCAGCCAGTTGTCTTTCAGCCACGAGGTGATCTCGTCGTCGCCGGCGAAGTATTCGATCAGGTTCGCGGTATAGAGATCAGTGGCGCTTTCCATCAGCGACGCCGCCGCGATCATGTAGAACAGCGCCTCGCTGCGCCCGACCGCATCGCGGCGGATCGCGTGCCAAGGGATGTCGTCGAGCGACCAATGTCGCCGCGCCGCCGGCTGGTCGGCAACGGCGCCAGCCTCGTCGGCGGTTGCGGCGGCGGAAGTAAGTAGCTCCATAACGCTTGGCGCCGGTCACGCCCGCTGGAAAATCAACAACATGCTTTCAGGGCGGAGCCCCCTCGGGACTCGCGCCACGACCTCGCAAACGCCGGCGCGGCTGGGTTGACACCAGATGTCGTCGCACAACAGCGGCAGCACAAAGCCGCGCGCCTCGATTTCGCCGCCCTCGATCTCCGGAACCGTTATCCGCATCCTCGCTCCCGCCACGCCGCCGACCGTCGCGCGACCGATTAATATTAGCGCATCCCGGCATGCGCCAGCATTTCCCTTTGACCGGCGCGGCGCGGCGCACCCTGCGCTACGCCGGAGCGGCCGAATCGGCAGCACCCTTCGCATGCCATATCGGGCGAATCCAAATTGCGCCAACCCCGCGCCGGTGGGAGACTGGCCGCCGACAACAGCCGGCTCGGTTGAGGGAAATGCTGACAGCGGAACACCGGCGGGCGACGCATCGTCACCGTGTCGCGCGCGGCGTCGGCCTGCCCAAAGCCGGTGTCGCCGTTTTCCAAATCAGAGCCTAGAGGAGTTTGAGGATGGCCGAGGAAGCGATCGCGAACACGGCGCAGCGCGAATATTGGAATACGGTGGCTGGCCCGCGCTGGGTCGGGCTCGAAGGCTTTGTCGAACGCCGGGTGCGCGCGGTCAACGATCTGCTGTTGGCGCGTTCCGGCGCCAAGGCCGGCGAGCGGGTGCTGGAAATCGGCTGCGGCACCGGCGCCTTTACCGTGCCGCTCGCCGAGACGGTCGGCGAGCACGGCACGGTGATGGGCGCCGACATTTCCAGCGCGATGCTGGCGGGTGCGAAGAAGCGCCTCGCGGCGGCCGGATTGCGCAACGTCGAGGTGGTCGAGGCCGATGCCCAGACGCACAAATTCGAGCCCGGCCGTTTCGACCTGATCGCCTCGCGTTTTGGCGTCATGTTCTTTGCCGATCCGGCGGCTGCGTTCACCAACCTCTGCGCCGCGGCGCGGCCCGGCGGAAGGCTGTGCTTTGCCTGCTGGGGCACGCTCGACGACAACGAGCATTGGCTGATCCCGTATCGGGTGGCGTTGCGCCATCTCGGCCCGCCCGAGCCCAAGCCGGTGCGCGCGCCCGGCCCGATGGCGTTCGCCGACCCGGATTATGTTCTCGAGTTTCTGGGCAAAGCCGGGTTTGCCGACGTCGCGATCCATCGCGAGCATCCGGAGATCTGGGCTTCGACCCCGCGGGAGGAGGCCGGGCACGCCTGCATCATGGGTCCCTCCGGCCGGCTGATCGACGAGAAAAAGCCCGACGACGCAACCCGCCACGCCATCGAGCGCGAAATCGAGGAAGCCTTTGCCGCCCATGCCACGGGCGGCCGGACGACCCTGCCGTCGACGGTGCTGCTGGTGACGGGGCGCCGCCCGCAATAACGACGCCGGTGACGAACGCCGCCCGCAGCCTCGTTGCCGCGGCCCTGCTCCTGATTTGGTGCGCCGCGGCCGCGGCGCAGCAGTACGTGCGTTTCCCGTCGCTTGACGACAACGGGCCCGGGCAGCCGCCGACGATGCTCAACGGCTATCTCGTTCGGCCGCCGGGCGAGGGTCGGCGCCCCGCAATCGTCTTTTTGCATGGCTGCGGCGGTCTGGCCAGCCACGCGAGCGGGGGCATCGAGCCACGCGAACGCGACTGGGCCGCGGAGCTGAAGCGGCGCGGCTATGTCGTGCTGATGGTCGACAGTTTCGGCCCGCGGGGTCACGGCCCGATGTGCGCGCAGCAGGATTTCGACCGCGACCTCTATTTAAAGCGGCCGCGCGACGCTTACGGCGCACTGTCGTTTTTGCAGGCGCAACCCTTTGTCCGGCCCAACCAAATCGGCGTCATCGGCTGGTCTGAGGGCGGCGGGGTCGTGCTGTTTTCGATCAGGGAACAAAGCCTCGGTCGGCCGGCGCAATTGCCGCTGGGCGATTTTCGGGCCGCGGTCGCCTTTTATCCGGGGTCGTGCGACGAGAAAAAACAAAAGGTGCCATGGAAAAGCGCGATCCCGCTGCTGGTGCTGGTCGGCGCCGGCGACGTTTGGACCCCAGCAGCACCGTGCAAAGAGCTTGTCGATGGCGCCATCACGCGCGGCTCGCCGGTCGAGATGCAAATATATCCCGGTGCATATCACGATTTCGACTGGCCCGATATGTTCGTGCACGAATCGCCGAGATATCGCACCACCGCCGGAGTGGTCCCGATCCAAGGCACCAACCCCGCCGCGCGCCAGGATGCTCTGACCCGCGTCCCCGCCTTCCTTGCCCAATACCTGATGCGGTAATCAGTCCAAAGGAGGCGGCGCTCGGCGCACGGTGAATGTCGGGCGGGCGCCGCTATCGGGCTCGCCAAACTCTGTGGGCCGGGCTACAAGGCGCTGTCCAACGCAGTCGAGCCGCCATGCCCGAGGATTTTTACCGCATCAAGCGCCTTCCCCCCTACGTCTTCAGCGAAGTCAACGCGCTGAAGGCCAAGGCGCGCGCCGCCGGGCGCGACGTGATCGACCTCGGCATGGGCAATCCCGACGGCCCGACCCCCGCGCACATCGTCGCCAAGCTGATCGAGGCGGTGCGGAACCCGAAAACCCACGGCTATTCGGTGTCGCGCGGCATCGCCGGGCTGCGCCGCGCCTGCGCCGGTTATTACGCCCGCCGCTTTGACGTGGAGCTCGATCCCGAACGTGAAGTCATCGTCACGTTGGGTTCGAAGGAGGGGCTCGCCAATTTGGCCCAAGCGATCACCGGGCCGGGCGACATCGTGCTGGTGCCGAACCCGTGCTATCCGATCCACGCCTTCGGCTTCATCATGGCCGGGGCCTCGGTGCGGCACGTGCCGGTCGGCCCCGAATTCGACTTTCTCGCCGAATTAAAAAAAGCGGTGCGGCACAGCATCCCCGCGCCGCTGGCGATCGTGCTGAACTTCCCGGCCAATCCGACAGCACAGACCGTCGACCTCGATTTCTATGGCGAGATCATCGCGTTCTGCCGGCGTCACGACATCGTCGTCTTGTCTGACCTCGCCTATGCCGAAATCTATTTCGACGGCAAGCCGCCGCCCTCGATCCTCGAAGTGCCGGGGGCGCGCGACATTGCGGTCGAGTTCACCTCGCTCAGCAAGACCTATTCGATGGCCGGGTGGCGCATCGGCTTTGCCGTCGGCAACGAGCGGCTGATCGCAGCTTTGTCGCGGGTCAAGTCCTACCTCGATTACGGCGCCTTCACCCCGATCCAGGTGGCGGCGACCGCGGCATTGAACGGACCGCAGGACTGCATCGCCGAAACCCGCGCGCGCTATCAGGCGCGCCGCGACGTGATGGTCGACGGGTTGCGCCAGGCCGGCTGGGAGGTGCCGCAGCCGGAGGCGACGATGTTCGCCTGGGCGCCGATCCCGCCGCAGTTCCGCTCGATCGGCAGCCTCGCTTTTTCAAAGCTGCTGCTCGAGCGCGCTAACGTCGCGGTGTCGCCGGGGATCGGGTTTGGCGAATATGGCGAGGGCTTTGTCCGCATCGCGCTCGTCGAGAACCGTCAGCGCCTGCGCCAGGCGGCGCGCAACATCAAGGCCTTCCTGTCCGGC